>Ga0310827_100057_pt1 | contig 158730 bp, 138 predicted proteins | sample WT_ome_2_FD_201309 | JGI IMG/M metagenome (GOLD analysis project Ga0310827, IMG submission 201309) | Sorghum-adapted microbial communities enriched on wild type (WT) sorghum from Joint BioEnergy Institute, Emeryville, California, United... ... | reverse complement strand
CCGTTCGCGACGCAAGAAATGCCGTGAAGTCGAGCCGGCCCCCCGCTACCGGCACTCCACACTCCAGCGTCGGCGAAAGAGGTTAATTTTTGGTTGAGCGCTGACCGCTAGGTCATTGAGCCGTCAGCGGTTGCACGAGGCATCCTCGATCAGCCAGGTGACGAGCTGCTGAAAGCTCATGCCGGCATATTCAGCCATTTCGGGCACCAGCGACGTGCCTGTCATGCCGGGTTGGGTGTTGATCTCGAGGAAGGCGAGCTGGCCCGAAGCCGGATCGTAACGGAAATCGGAGCGCGTGACCCCCCGGCATCCGAGCGCATTGTGCACGGTGAGTGCGTGCTGCCTCACGGCTTCATAGACGTCACGAGGAATATCGGCGGGCAAGATGTGCCGGGAGCCGCCGGGGGCGTACTTGGCCTCGTAATCGTAAAACGCCAGCCGCTCGGCTGGGACGATGTCGATTATGTCGGTGGCGCGATCACCGATGACGGCGCAGGTCAGCTCGCGTCCAGGAACGAAGCGCTCGACCATGATCTCATCGTTGATCGCGGGCACGCTCGCGACGGACTCCGGCGGCTTGTTAGCACCTTCGCGTACGATGACCACGCCGACGCTCGAGCCCTCGCAAATGGGTTTTGCGACGTAAGGCGGCTCCATTGCATGCGTGCGCGCAGCCTCAGTGCGGTTCACGATCCGATGCTCGCAAACGGGCACGCCGAGCGGGGCAACGATGCGCTTCGTCTGCGCCTTGTTCATGGCGAGCGCGGATGCGCGGACGCCGGAGTGGGTATAGGGGATGCCCATGACCTCCAGGAGACCCTGTATGCATCCGTCCTCGCCCCAACGGCCATGGAGTGCGTTGAAGCAGGCGTCAGGAGCGATCTCTTTCAGTTGCCGGGCAATGTCCCGGTCCACGTCGATCTTCGTTACACGATAGCCGGCCGCCTCGAGCGCGGCAGCGCAGGCATTGCCCGAGCTGAGGCTCACCTCCCGTTCGGCGGACCATCCGCCCATCAGGACGGCGACGTGCTCATACTTGCGGCCTGCACTATCTGCACTCATGGCTTATATGCCCCAGCACTCAGCGTCCCAGCTCGCCTGCATCCACACACGTCATCCCGGGCAGAAGGCCCGGGTTCCACCTGACCGCAAATGCTGGAGCGAGCAGAAAATTGGATCCCGGTGACAAGCACCTGGATGACATTTCTTTTCGAAAGAGCGCGGCTCACGAAACCAATGCCTCGCCTGTCGGCCGGCCGTCCAGAGGCAGGCCCAACCGCACGATCTCCCATTGGAGAGTCACGTCGGAATTCGCTTTCACTCTCGCGCGGACCGTCTCGCCGAGGCGCTCGATGTCCTCCGCCGTCGCCTCGCCCTCGTTGATAAGGAAGTTGCAGTGCATCTCTGAAACCTTTGCGCCGCCTATGCGCATGCCACGGCAACCAGCGGCGTCGATGAGCTTCCAGGCGCTGTGGCCCGGCGGGTTCTTGAACGTCGAACCGCCGGTGCGCTCGCGGGTCGGCTGGTTCTCCTCCCGGTACTGGGCGACCTCGTCCATCTGCTTCAGGATTTCAGCGCTATCGCCCGGACGGCCTTGATATGTGGCCTCGGTGAAAATCCAGTCGGAGGGCACGCTGCAGTGCCGGTAGCTGTAGCCCATATCGGCAAGCGAAAGCACATGAATGTTGCCTTGTCGGTCGACGGCTCGGGCCTCGACGAGGACATCCTTGGTTTCCGTGCCGTGCGCGCCGCCATTCATCCGCAGAGCGCCTCCGATCGAACCCGGAATGCCGCGGTAAAACGCAAGACCAGCGATTCCAGCATCGGCGGCCGCACGCGCAACCTTCACATCGGGCACAGCGGTTCCGACGCGCAGGCGGTGGCCGGGTTCCGCTTTGATGTGCGAGAAGCCGCGCCCCAGCCGGATGACAATGCCCGGAATGCCGCCGTCCCTGACCAGAAGGTTCGAGCAGAGTCCGATGACGGTTACAGGCAAGTCGGCAGGGGTTCGCGAAAGGAAATAGGCGAGATCCGCCTCATCGGCAGGCGTGAAGAGGAGCTGTGCCGGCCCCCCGACGCGAAACCATGTGATGCTCGATAAGTCGAAATTCGGTACCAGCCGGCCCCTGAGATCCGGCATCCGTGCAGTCAGCTCTCCGCTCAAATCAGGAAAGCTCATCACGCTACTCCTGCCCGCTTGGGCTCGCCGCCGAGAAGCTCGGGAAGGGCATGAGCCAAGTCGGTCGAGTTGCCAGCCCCGAGGCAAATCACGATGTCGCCCGGCTCAGCGATCTGCTGAATGACTGTAACGACCTCTTGTTCATTCCCGACAGGAAACACGGATGCGTGCCCCGCGCATCGGATTCCTTCCGCGAGGGATTCATGGTCGACACCGTCGATCGGCGTCTCACCCGCAGAGTAGAGTGGCGTTACGATGACGGCGTCTGCACCTTGGAGCGAAGCGCAGAAATCCTGAAACAGGTCGCGTACGCGTGTGTACCGGTGTGGCTCTATCACGGCAATCACGCGGCCGCGGGCTCCCGCCCGGGCTGCCTTGAGAACGGCGGCGATTTCCGTTGGGTGGTGGCCATAGTCATCGAAGATGAAAACGCCATTCCACGTACCAGTGAGTTGAAAACGCCGCTTCACGCCGCTGAACGAGGCCAGCGCCTGCTGGATCACGTCGTCAGGAATGCCCGCCTCTGCTGCAACGGCAATCGCTGCCAGCGCGTTGAGCGCATTGTGCTGCCCCGGCAGGGGAACACGCCAGCCGCGGATGCTACGTGCGCCGCCGCTGACCCGCTCTCCGATCTCCGCGTCGAAGATCGTGCTGAGCCCGTCGAAGCTTACGTTGCCTAGCACCATGTCAGCGTCGGGTTGCGTGCCATAGGTCACCAGAGGCCGCCCGTCGCGACGGAGGTGCAGCCGATTGATCATATCCCGGATCACGGGATGATCCGTACAGGTCACTATCAATCCGTAAAAGGGGATGTTGCGGTAAAAGGCTTCGAACTCGCGGTGCATGTTCTCGACTGATTTGAAGTAGTCGAGATGCTCTGCGTCGATGTTGGTCACGACACCGATCTGAGTTGGGATTTTGACGAACGTACCGTCGGATTCGTCAGCTTCGACGATCATCCAAGGGCCTGCTCCCAGCCGTGCGTTGGATCCCCAGTCGTTGATAATTCCGCCTGTGATCACCGTTGGATCGAGGCCAGCCTTCTCGAATATGTGCGCAACGAGGGACGTCGTAGTCGTTTTGCCGTGTGTGCCGGTCACCGACACGGTCGAGTAGAGCCGCATCAGCTCCGCCAACATTTCCGCGCGTCGAATGATGGGGAGCCCTTTTGCGCGTGCAGCCTCCAGCTCCGGATTGCCATCTTTGACCGCGCTCGAAATGACGACGTACGCCGCATCGGCAAGGTTGTTCGCCTCGTGGCCGACGAACACACGGATGCCTTTGGCGCGCAGCCGCTGCAGGTTAGCGCTTTCCTTCTGATCACTGCCCTGAACAGTGAAGCCCTTGGCATGCAGAATTTCGGCGATCGCGCTCATGCCGATGCCGCCGATGCCCAGAATATGAATTGTCCCGATCCCGCGGGGTATTTCCATCGAACTTCTTCCTCAACTTCTGCCCCGCTCAATGGGCGGACGTGGCGGCTGCCGCGCGCCCATGAGCTCTTCCACGAGATCGGCGAGGCGGATCACCGCATCGGCGCGCCCCTGTGACTTGGCTGCGGCGGCCATGCTTGCCAGCTCATCCGGATGAGCGGCCAGCCGCTCGATTTCGCTCGCAAGCCGCTCCGGCGTCAGGTCCTTCTGCTCGATGCATGAAGCTCCCCCGTTCCGAGCAAGTTGCGTTGCATTCTGCAATTGGTCGTTATCTACAGCATGCGGCAGCGGCACCAAAATCGAGGGCCGCCCCATGACGGTCAGCTCGGCTACGGAAGACGCCCCGGCACGTCCGATAACCAGATGCGCCGCAGCCATCTTCTCCGGGAGATCGCGAAAAAAGCTTGCGAGTTCCATGTCGACCTCGAGAGCCGCGTACGCCTGGCGGACACGGCCGAGATCTTCTTCGCGGCATTGCTGGACAATTCTGAGGCGGCTACGGGTCTCCGGCTTTAGTAGAGCGACGGCCTGGGGCAGCAGGTCCGAGAAGAACCGCGCACCCTGGCTGCCGCCGAACACCAGTAGCCTGAATTCGCCGCTTGGCGCGGGGGGCACATAGGCCCGCATCGACCAGTCGATCACGGCATCGCGGACCGGGTTGCCGGTGAGCCGCACCTTGCGTTCCAGGTTCGCATCCAGGTAGCGCACTGACGGGAACGATGTGGCGATTGCCGTTACCCGACTGGCCAGCAAGCGGTTCGCACGCCCGAGCACTGAGTTCTGCTCGTGAATGGCCGTGGGGATGCGCCGGAGCCAGGCGGCCATGACCGGAGGAAAGCTCGGATAGCCGCCGAACCCGATAACGGCGCCGGGTTTGACGGAGGCAAGCTGCCGGTAGGCCGTGAGAATTCCGCGAGCAAGGGTGGTCACAGTTCGGACGGTATCGAGCGCGCTGCGCCGCTCACCGATCGTGGCCGAGGGGACGAGATAGATCTCTCGCGCCGGGAAATCGCTGCCGTAGCGGTCCCCCCGCATGTCCGTCATTAGATCGACCGCGTAGCCACGCCGGCCGAGCTCTTGCGCCAGCGCCAGCGCCGGAAAGAGATGGCCGCCAGTGCCGCCGGCCGCGAGCATCACAGAGGGAACATTCACTGAGTTGCCGGTCCCAATCTGCCTAGTCTGTTCTCATTCTTGAGCGCCGATTGCGGCGTTCTCAAGCGCAGGGCACCAGGCTTGCGTCGGGTGAGCGCCAGGATGATGCCCATGGTGAAGAACGTTGATACGAGCGACGAGCCACCGGCTGAAATGAAGGGCAGCGTCATACCTTTTGCCGGAAGCAAGCCCACGTTCACACCCATGTTGATGGCAGCCTGAAGTCCGAACAGCAACGATAGCCCACTCACGGCAAGCCGCGCGAACGGGTCGGGCTCCGTAAACGTTCGAAAGTAGGCGCGCAAGACGATGATCGCGAACATTGCGACGAGCGCCAGGCAGGCCACGGCGCCGTACTCCTCGGCGATCACCGCGAAGATGAAGTCCGTGTGAGCATCGGGCAGGGCCGTCTTGATCGTGCCCTCACCGGGGCCGCGTCCGAAGAACCCGCCTTCCACGAAGGATTGCAGGGCGCGCGCCGTCTGGGAATATTCGTCGCCGCCAGATGCCAGAAAGCGGTCGACACGCAACCGCACGTAATCCAGCGTCATGTAAGCGCCAGCGAGCCCGAGGATACCAATGGCTGCGAATACGCCGGCCCAGACCAGCGGTTGCCCCGATAGAACGAACAGCGTCGCCCAGATCGCGCCGGCAAGGAATGTTTGACCGACGTCGGGCTGCATGAGCAGAAGCGCCACCAGCACCAACAGCAGCCCGACCGCGATGGACCGCGCAGGCATATCGATCTGCTTCTGCGTTTCCGAGAACGCCCAGGCACTGAGCACGATGAAGGCAGGTTTCGCAAACTCCGACGGCTGAAGGGAGAAGCCGCCCAGCCGCAGCCAGCGGCGGGCTCCATTGATTTCGTCACCGAAGATGAGCACGGAGACCATCAGTGCAAGCGCGGCGAGAAAGACGATGAGCGACAGCCTTCGGATCATCCGCGCCTGCATCATCGAGACAGCCAGCATGATGCCAATTCCGATGACCGAGAAGGCAGCATGCCGCTCGACGAAGTGGAACGCGTGCAGACCTTTTTTCAGGGCAACCGCCGGGCTCGCCGCCAGTGACAGCACTAGACCGCTGCCTGCCAGAAGCAGGATTGCAGCGAGCAGCATCCGATCGACTGTGAACCACCATTCGGTGACGATGCTGCGATCTGCCCGCGAGATCTTCATGACCGATTCGTCACCGTCACCCCTGGCAATGCTGTGACCAGCCGGCGGAACGCGTCCCCACGCTGCTCGAAATTCTTGAACTGGTCGTAGGAGGCACAAGCCGGTGAGAGCAGAACGACCGGTTCGGCGCCTGAACAATGGGCTGCATCTCGCGCGGCCGCCTGAACGGCAGCTTCGAGCGTTCCCGAATGGTCGAACGGTACGCTGTTTCCAAGTGTGGCCGCGAACGCCTCGGCGGACTCCCCGATCAGATAGGCTTTGGCGATGCGGGGGAAATAATCCCTGAGCGGCTCGATGCCACCTTCCTTCGGCCGGCCTCCCACGATCCAGAAAATGTCGCGCGGGAAGGCCGAAAGGGCCTTCTCTGTGGAATCGGCGTTGGTCGCTTTCGAGTCGTTGATGAAGAGAACGCTCCCCAACCGGCCAACCTCCTCCATGCGGTGGGGTAGGCCGGGAAAGGTGGCAAGCGCCGGGGGAAGCTGCTCGGGGTCTACGCCGAGGCGCAATGCAGCCATGCAGGCTGCAAGTGCATTCTGGGCATTGTGGCGACCGCGCAGCGTGCCAATGCCGTCGAGATCGGCGAATGGGCCGTGAAAGCCGGGCCAGGCTGCATCGCAAACGAGGCGGGTACCTTCGGCCGACCAGCCTCCAGGAACCGGGCCGAGTACTGAGAAAACGTCGGCGCTGCCGTCAACGCGTGCCTGCAGTCGCTGGGCAATGGCTCGGCAATAAGTATCATCCGTGCTAACGATCGCATGGCGGGATTTCGCGACCAGCCGCTCCTTAATGGCCGCGTAGCGCTCCATCGTTCCGTGGCGATCGAGATGATCAGGCGTGAGGTTCAGCAAGACGCCGACGGTGGGCGCAAGCGACGGCGTGAGATCGATCTGAAACGACGATAGCTCCACGACGTGCACGCGATCGGGCGCCGGTTCGGGCAACGCCAGGATGGGCGTCCCGATATTGCCGCCCAGGGCGACGTCCCGCCCGGCTGAACGAAGGATGTGGGCTAGTAGCGCGGTTGTCGTCGATTTGCCGTTCGTTCCGGTGATGGCGGCAAAGGGTGCGTCAGGGCAGATCTGCGCGCGCACGCGGCAGAACAACTCCACATCGCCGATGATTTCGATACCCGCATTGCGGGCATTGACTACTGTCCAGTGTGGCTCCGGATGGGTCAGAGGCACGCCTGGCGCAAGGATAAGCGCAGCGAACTCGCCCCAATCGGCCGTCTTCAGGTCGACGACAGGGATCCCTTCGCCCCGTGCCGCCGCGCAAGCCGCCGTGCTATCGTCCCAGGCAGCAACCTCGACGCCTCCGGCCTGCAGCGCGAGTGCCGTAGCGCGCCCCGAGGCGCCGAGACCGAACAGGGCGACCTTTTTTCCTTCAAAGATGCTGACGCGAATCATCGCCCGATTCTAGTGGATTTCGCGCCGTGATGCTCAGGCGCTAACGCAGCTTGAGCGTGGAGAGCCCAATCAGCGCAAGCACCACGGAAATGATCCAGAAGCGGACCACCACGGTCGATTCGTGCCAGCCCTTCTGCTCGAAATGATGGTGCAACGGGGCCATGCGGAACACCCGTTTACCCGTCAGCTTGAACGAGACGACCTGGATGATGACGGACAGGGTCTCGATCACGAACAGCCCGCCGACGATTGCCAGAACGAACTCGTGCTTCGTTGCCACTGCGATGGTCCCGAGAGCGCCGCCAAGCGCCAGCGAGCCGGTGTCGCCCATGAAGATCATCGCAGGCGGGGCGTTGAACCAGAGAAAGCCCAGCCCCGCGCCGATGAGCGCACCGCAAAGGATCGCCAGCTCGCCGGTTCCCGGCACGTAGTGAATCTGGAGATAGCGCGCGAAGTTCACATTGCCCGAAAGGTACGCGATCAGCCCGAACGTCGCCGCCGCGATCATCACTGGGACGATGGCGAGCCCGTCCAGTCCGTCGGTCAAATTCACGGCATTGCCTGCTCCAGCGATCACTACAACTCCAAGGAGCACGAAAAACGGCCCGAGATCGATGACGATGTCCTTGAAGAAGGGGACGGTCAGGGCCGTCGCCATTTCCGGCATCGACAGGTACATGAGAACGAGCGTCGCGATGGCGGCAATGCCGAGCTCAAGCGAGAACCTGATGCGTCCCGAGAAGCCGGCCACCGTGCTCTTGGTCACCTTCATGTAGTCGTCGCAAAAGCCGATCGCGCCGTAGGCGAGCGTCACTCCCAAGACCACCCAGACGTACGGATTGGCCAGATTGGCCCACAGCAGCGTGGCCACGACGAAGCCGGACAGGATCATGAGCCCGCCCATGGTCGGTGTACCCCGTTTCGCGAGGTGAGTTTGCGGGCCGTCGTCGCGGATTGGCTGCCCGCGGCCTTGCTTCACGCGCAGTGCATCAATGATGACGGGGCCGAACAGGAAAACGAACAGCAGCGCCGTCATGATGGCGCCGCCGGTTCGGAAGGTGATGTAGCGGAAGACGTTGAGCGCATTGATGTAGTCACTGAAATTAACGAGCTCGTAGAGCATGAAGCAGTCCTTCGAAACTCCCTGGCCTCAGACTCATCACCAGAGGCCGTCTTCCGCATTGTCAGCCGGCAGCTAACGGCCGAACCGGCTTTTCAAGGCTTCTACCAGCGGCGCCATGCGGCTGCCGAGAGAGCCCTTGATCATGACGACATCACCCGGGCGGATAGAATCAAGCAGGCGGTCGGTAAGGCCATCCGATGTTTCAGCCCAGAGCCCTCGTTGGCTGGGCGCCAGTTCCGCAAACAGGTGCGCCATGTTCGGACCGCATGCAAAGACCAGATCGACGCCGGCGGCGTCAATCGCTTCTTTGAGCCCGACGTGCAACTGCGCAGCCTGTTCCCCGAGTTCGAGCATGTCGCCCATAACAACCACACGTCGAGGGTGGTCGATCCGAGGTACAGTTGCGAGTGCTTCGAGCGCGGCGCGCATCGAGGCGGGGTTGGCATTATAGCTCTCGTCGATGAGCAGCGCCTTGCCATCGCCGACCTCGAGCATCATCCGTTGGCCTCGTCCCGCGGGTGGTGAAATTTCGGCAAGAGCGGGTAAGGCCCGTGCGAAATCGACTTCGAGAGCCAGCAGGGCAGCCACGACCGCCAACGAGTTCTCGACGAGATGGGCGCCGGGAGCCCCAACCCGGTAGCTTAGGGTCTGTCCGAGCGCATCGACCGTCACGTCTGACCCATTCGGATGAAGCTTGATGTCTGTCGCCCGGATGTTGGCGTCCTGGCTCCTCCCGAAGCTGATCACGCGAGCGCCTTGCCGCTCGGCAGCCGTTTGCATGATCGGGAATTGCGGGCTGTCGCGCTTGATGATTGCCACCCCGTTCCGCTCCAGGCCGAGGAAGATGTCCGATTTTTCCTCCGCGATGGCTTCGAGGGAGCCGAGATAGCCGATGTGTACCGGCTCGATCGTCGTGATGATCGCCACGTGCGGGCGGGCCAGCTGCGCCAACGGTGCGATCTCCCCGCGATGGTTCATGCCCATCTCGACAACGCAGAACCGCGAGTCAGCTGGCATGCGGGCGAGGGTAAGGGGCACGCCCCAGTGATTGTTGTAGGATTTTTCAGCCGCGTGCGTCGCCCCAACGCGCGACAGGCAGGCCCGAAGCGCCTCCTTAGTCCCTGTCTTGCCAACGCTCCCCGTCACGGCGACCACGCGTGCGGCTGTCCGCGCACGGGCGGCGCGGGCGATGGCCTGTAACGCCGAGAGCGTTTCATCGACTGTTAGAAGCGCGCCGTCTCCCGGTTTACGGCGATAGGAGCGCGAGACAACCGCTGCGCTGGCACCCGCGGCGAACGCGGCCGGCACGAATTCGTGGCCGTCGCGGACGTCCTTCAGCGCGATGAACAAGTCATTTTTCTGCAGGGTGCGGCTGTCGATCGAAACGCCAGTAATCGGCCCATCCGGGGTCCCGTCCGGTGACGCCCCAGATGCCGCAATAAGCTCGTCCCACGTCCATAGGGCTTGTGTCATGGAGTTGTCCTGGTCGAGGAGCGATGGGCGAGAGCCTCCCGCACCGCGTCATGATCTGAGAAGGGGATCACGGTCTCGCCGATGATCTGGCCTGTTTCATGGCCCTTGCCTGCGACCAGCACCAGGTCGCCGGGCTGCATCATATCAATGGCGGCCTGAATGGCGGCGCGCCGGTCGCCAATCTCAATAGCGCCGGGCGCATCGGCGAGGATTTCCGCCCGGATGGAGGCAGGATCTTCGCTACGGGGGTTATCGTCGGTCACGATGACGACGTCGGCACGCATGACGGCGATTCGTCCCATGATCGGGCGCTTACCCCGGTCACGATCACCGCCGCAGCCGAAGACACAGATGAGACGGCCTTTCGCGAAGGGCCTCAATGCCAAGAGGGCAGCTTCCAGGGCCTCGGGCTTGTGCGCGTAGTCGACGACAACGAGTCCGTTTTCCATCTGCCCGACGACATCGAGGCGGCCGTTCACGCCCCGGAGTGTCGCCAATGCATCGATTACCGCTTTGGGGTCTTCTCCGGCCGCGATGGCCAATCCTGCCGCCACAAGCGCGTTTGAGGCTTGATAGGCACCGAGTAACGGGAGACGAACCTCCTGAACCGTGCCTTTGTAGCGGATGCGAAGCTTCTGCCCGAAGCCCTCCGGCTCAACCCCTTCGAGCGTTAGCGTTCTTCCGGCCCGACCGACGCTGGCAATCTGCTGATTGCGCCGACGGGCAGCCGCCTCCACCGCCTCCGCACGTGGATCATCAGCATTGATGACCGCCGGCCCGCCCGGTGGGAGCAGAACTTCGAACAGCCGCAACTTGGCGGAGAAATAATCCTCGATATCCGAGTGATAATCGAGATGGTCGCGCCCGAGGTTTGTGAAGGCAGCTGCTGTAATCCGCACGCCGTCGACACGGCGCTGGTCGAGCCCGTGTGACGAGGCTTCGAAGGCAATGTGGGTCACGCCTTCTGCGGCAAGGCCCGCCAGCATCTCATGGAGTGCTACGGGATCGGGGGTCGTCAGCGCACCGTACCGGCCGCCATCTGGCTTCACGATGCCTATGGTGCCAAGAGAGGCCGCCCGCCGGCCAAGCGCCGCGAAGATCTGACGGGTGAACTCGACGACGGATGTCTTGCCGTTCGTGCCGGTTACGGCCACGGCCGTTTCGGGCTGCCCTGGGTACATCCGTGCCGCCATCAAAGCTAGCGCACGGCGTGCATCCGGTGCCCGGATGACCGGAGCAGTAGTGTCAGGCGGCAGCGTCGCTTCGAACGGCACCAAGATGGCGGCCGCACCCTTCTTAATCGCCTCGGGTACGAACCGGGTCCCGTCAGCGCGTGTGCCCGGGAGTGCTGCGAAAAGAGCACCCGGAGTCACCGAACGGCTGTCTGCCGTAACAGCGGCGATTTCGATTGACTCTGCGCCTGGGGGGCGGTCGAGTTCAGGAGGGAGAAGGTCTGCAAGCCGCATGTTCTAAGCCGGCGAGATGGAACCGCATTTTGCGGCTATCTATCGTTAATATTTGCGGCGGACACGGCCGTCAAATCACTGAGCTTGCCTTCAGAGAGCGTCAGGCTTGTTCGCCAACCGCTCGCGCGCGTGCCTCAATTTGGAAGCACCCCGAGAAGCGGCCCTGTCCGCGCAATGATACTCCCGGCAACGGGGGCAGCGTTGACACCAGCCGTGATCCGGCCATCGGTGGCCTCTGTGGGCTTGGGCTCATGCAACATGACAAGGACGAGATACTTCGGGGCACTCATTGGAAACGCCGCGATGAAGGACGCAATGACGGAGTCCTCGATATAGCCACCCCGGCCCGGTAGCTCGGCGGTTCCGGTCTTCCCGCCAACCTCATACCCTGGAACATCGGCGCGGCGCCCAGTTCCGTGGGGAGAAACCACGTTGCTGCGCATGAGATCCCGAATGGCGGCGCTCGTCTCGGGGCTTACGATCCGTTGGACCGGGCGGGCCGTCTCGGGCGAGCTCATACGGAACGTGGGCGCGACGAACAACCCGCCGTTGACGAGCATCGCGGCTGTGGCGGCGAACTGCAGAGGCGCGACGGCCAAACCGTGTCCATAGGCGATGGTGATGGTTTCAGCCTTTCCCCAACGCCGCGGCAGCTTGGGAGCTGCGATTGGCCCCGCTTCGCTGCGGATCGGCTTTATCAGCCCGAACCGTTCGAGATAGGCGCGCTGCCGCTCCGATCCGAGCTCCAGAGCCAGCATCCCCGCGCCAACATTCGAGGAACGGACGAAGATCTCCCGGACCGACAACGGGCGGCCGACAGGATATGGGTCACGAATGATGTAGCGCCCGACCCGAAGCGGCGCTCGGACATCGTAGATCTTATCCAGATCCGCCGTTCCGGCCTCGAGCGCCATTGCGATCGTGAGGGTCTTGAAGATCGAGCCCAGCTCATAGACGCCGTCCGCAAGCTTGTCGAGCCGCGCCGGGTCGAGGCTCTGAGTGCGATCCGCGGGATCGACCGGGGGCAAAGAGGCAGCCGCGAGGACCTCTCCGGTGTTGACGTCGAGAATCACCCCTGCTGCGCCTTTGGCGCCGAACTGCTGCACGGCGGCTCGCAGCTCATCCTCGACAGCGTGCTGCACCGCAATGTCGAGGCTGATACGCAGTGGCTCGAGTGAGCCAGGAGCGCCGGCATGCGCAGCCTCGATGCCGATCGCCTCGTCGATGTAGCGCTCGATTCCGGAGGTGCCCTTGTTATCGATGTTGACGTGGCCGAGCACGTGCCCTGCGAGTGAGCCGTTGGGATAGACCCGCTTCGGTTCATTGCGGAACGCGATTCCCGGCAAGCCGAAATTGTGAATTCGCTGCGCGAGGGCCGGCGAGATGCCCCGCTTGAGGCGCACGTAGCGGCGGTTGCGATCGGACAGGCTGCGCCGCAGCTCCACGGGATCGAACTCCGGAAACACCTGAACAAGGTGCTCGACGACCACGTCGACGTCGATGATCAGCGCCGGGTCAGCATAAAGCGTCGGCGCTTCAACGTCGGTAGCAAGCAGGCGGCCGTTACGGTCAAGGATGTCTGGCCGCCAGAATGACGTCGTTAGCGGCTGAGTCATTGCGGCGCGCGACTCGACGATCTGGCCCTTGAGCGCGAGCCGCACGAGCTGTCCGCCAATGGCGGAAAACGCCACCACCATGGCCAGCGCTACCGCAAACGATCGGATTGCATAGGTGGGAGCCGGATCGAGGTTGTGCCGAGCGGGACCGATTGCTGCCTTCAACACGGGGCTCGACCTCACCGGCGCTCAGGCTGTTGTTGGGAGGGTGTCGTCGTGGCCGGTCTCGGATCACCCGGTGTGTCACCCTGCACTGATGTGCCACCTGCAAGCTTTTCCGGCTCGACATATTGCTCGCCCTTTGCCGGCTCGAATCCCATTGCGCGGGCGAGTGGCTCGATCCTTTCGGGCCTGGACAGATACGCCAGCTCGGCTCTGAGCACGGCGATATCGCTCCGCAGGCGTTCGATGCGGCGCTCTTTCGACTGCACGAGCTGGTCGAGTTCGCGCGTGTCGTAGCTCACCGTATAGAGAGTGAACGCGCAGGCAAGCGCCAGGCCAATTACGACTGCGGACGTGATGCGAAGCATGGCCTGCCTTTCGCGAGTGACATGCTTACCGGGCGATTGCCGGCACGCCGAGTGTCGCGGGATCGAGAGGCCAGGGCGGCGCCTCGGTGCGCTCGGCGGCCCTGAGCTTGGCGGACCTGGCTCGCGGATTGGCCGCGACTTCCTCCTTACTAGGAGTAACAGGGCGCTGGTTAACGATTCGGAAACTTGCGGCTCGAGTCTGGGCAGGTCGTGGCAGATGGCGTGACACTTGGGCCGTTTTACCCGCCCTTTCGGCAAAAAAGCGCTTAACGATCCGGTCCTCGAGCGAGTGGAATGTGACGACCACCAACCGGCCACCCGGCTTCAGTAGCCGCTCCGCACAAGCAAGCCCCGCCGCCAGCTCGCCCAGCTCGTCGTTCACGGCAATTCGTAGCGCCTGGAACGTGCGAGTCGCTGGATGGCGGCCTTCGGTCCTCCGGCCGCCCAGAACCTGCGAGACGATGCGGGCAAGCTGCAAGGTGCGGGTCAGCGGCTCTTGCGATCTCGCCCGGACGATAGCGCGCGCGATCGCCCGGGCTTTCCGCTCTTCGCCGTAATGGAAGAGGATGTCGGCCAGCTCCGCCTCGTCCAGCGTGTTCAACAGGTCAGCTGCTGTGGGCCCCTCGCGGGACATGCGCATATCGAGTGGCCCGTCTGCCTGGAACGAGAACCCGCGCTCCGGCTCGTCGAGCTGCATGGAGGAGACGCCGAGGTCGAACACGACACCATCGACCTGCGTCAGCCCGCATTGACGTGCGATCTCTTCCAGCTCGCTGAAGCGGCCCTGGCGAAGTGTGAGCCTGCCAGCATATGCGGAAGCGCGACCGGCGCCACCCGCAACGGCAGACGGGTCACGGTCGATCGCCAGCACTCGGCAGTCGGCTGCATCCAAAATGGCGCGCGTATATCCGCCCGCGCCGAACGTAGCGTCAATGTACGTTCCGCCGTCTCTGGGCTGCAGGTGCTCCAGGGCAGGTGTGAGCAGCACGGGAGTATGGCGGTTGCGATTCATGGCCTCTCCGCGCGCGGATCTCGACCCCCCGTGAGTTCCGCGATCCGCCATTACTCCCGTGCTCCAGTGCCGCCGTGTCCCTCGTCAGTGCGGCGGCTCCCCGCGCCGAAAAGCTTCCGGTGCTCGTGCACCTTGCTGCGGGCCCGCTGTCGGCGCTCCGCGAAGCGCTCGGGCTCCCACATCTGAAACTTGTCGCCCAGCCCGACAAAAGTGACCTGATTGGTAATACCGGCGTGGGCGCGAAGCGTTTCAGGAAGGACGATGCGCCCATCCTGGTCGATGCTGAGGATCTGCACGTCGCCGTAGAGCGCGACAGAGAGCTCGTCCCGCTCGTCCGAATACTCCGGGAGATGGGCGAGAAGATCATCGATTTTCTTCGCAAGTCTCTCGCCGCCCGCATCGAGCGCCGGAGAATCGAGCGAGGGGTAGCAATAGATTCCGCCAGCATAGCCGTCGCGCTCGAGCACGGCGCGAAAGGATGCAGGAATGGAAACTCGTCCTTTTGCGTCGATTTTGTTCGTGAATGTCGAGACAAAGCGATCCATCCCCGCTTCGAAACCTCACCTGACGCGCGAACTTCGACGCCAACACCTCCCCCTCTCGTGATGCCGTGCGCACAACTCCCGGTAGAGGTCCGGACCCACTCCGCGAGACCGCGGGACTGGGACGTGGCGGTCGCTCTGGGCCTCGGGCCCTCAACGAGGCCGGCGCCACGGCCACCGTCCCATGCCCGGTGCGGACGGGCATTTATGGGATTACATGGAATCGCATGGGCGTCAACGGGTGGTTAATGGATTAGGTGGAGATCCGCGGGATGCGGGCGGATTGTGGCGACTTTGCCACAATTTTGAGGGCAGCCTGTGGATGAATCGAAGGAAGGTTGTGTCGGCGCGCGACCCGGTTTTGCCGCCGGGCGTAAAGGGGTCGGAGAGGCGGGATCGGTGGTTGTCCTGCGAATAGAACGTGCGCTGACTTCTAGTCAGGCATTCGTATGCCTACACGGTGACGGGCGGTATTCCCGCCGGTGTGGCTACCTCGATGAGCGCATCGGTGATGGTTACAAGTGCTCGGCGGGATTGACCGTCCCGGGTCGAGGGCATCCAGAAATCAAGATCTTTGGTCACGCCTGCCGCGGAGAAATGTAGCGCTCCGTACGCGTTGCTGTTTGCGAAAGCCCATTGGCCTCGTTCGGCAGGCCTAAATTCAGCCCCAGAGTGGTGTGGGCAAGAACTGTCCCGAAGGAGAGTTGCGTTAAAATTCCTTCAGCCCTCCTTCGGGATGATGATGCTGGTTTTCAGCTCGAGAGATATTGGCCGTATAGCCTACTGTGTGGCGCAGAATTGCTGCGCACCGAATTTCTCCAGAAATGAAAACTTTCTGTCCCTGAAAAAATAAGGTGTGCTTATCTTATTTGAACTAGAACTCATCGAAGCCGGGCGGTGAGCGTTCCTCAAGTCGGTTCTGCCGCGCCGTTAGATTTCCGCTCGCTCATCGGTCCTGCGGATTGGGAGCCTCCCATTCAGCCAGCGCCTTTTTCCAAAGCCATTCGAGAATGGGGGACGTATCGATTTCTTCTGGTCCCATTTCTATAACGTGCTTCCCAGCCGGGGTTTGGTGGCCTTTTTCCACATTGTAAAGTGAAGACCAGTCGAAATCGAGATCCGGTGGATAAATTTCTGAACCATCAAAGGCCCAAGCCGTCAGCGCCGGAGTTTTTTTCGATCGAGCAACGAGATAATGTCCAAGCGTCAGGCCCAAGACAGCTCCAGCGACGTTATCGACGGGGAAATTAACACCTGCAATTGTCCGATTGACGGCTATGCGGTTTGCAAGCCGCATGGATTGCGTCCGCCAGGCAGAATGCATCTGCTTCGGTTGGCTGGCCCTCACGAGTTCGCAGAGAACTGCCGCAACGGTGAACGCCTCTGTGGCATGTCCGCTGGGCAGTGCGCCGTGCAGCGGCACCGGGACGATCGGATGAACTCTAGCCGACAGCTCCGAGGGGCGCCGGCAGGCCAACGCATGTTTCGTTCGCTGAGATACATAATGAGCCAAGCGCGATGCAGCGGTCAGCAACTCCAAAGTCCACTGGGCGCGCTCCTGGCTTGGATAAGTTCCGAAGCTCAGAAAAGTCATCGGAAGGTCGGGTTGGGCTAGTATCTCTAGTGTCCGCTCCGCCCGAAGCTCTGCATAGGCATACACATGCTTGAGCTGGGAGACGAAGGTCTTCTCAGGCGGACGAGTGAGCTCCGCCAAATCCCTCCGGTGGAGGATGCCGTCTTCGTCCTCGTGGAGATGAGATACTGTGACGGTGTCTTGTCCGTCGTCTGCGAACGCCAGCCGGGAGTAGACCTCGAAATCGACGATGCTTACCCGTGCGCGGGGATCCCACCGCTCCAAATTGCCGGGATCATCGAGCTTGAGGTGGGGAAGCTCGGAAACAGTTTCCCCCCAGGAATCGACAGTTCCATCTCGCGTTCGGATGAGCGCATTTATCGGCAATGCCGAACTGCAGCCGGCCATATTTTCAACGTCGCCTGCACCTCCGGCCACCCCTGCGTTTCCGGCATCTCCTAGCGCTTCGAATCCTCCGATGGGCATTTTTTGTCCCTCCCTCAATGGATGGGCCTCGGTTCGTGATCCAGATCCTTGTGGTTGCGCCAGCTCTGGAACGGCAGTGTGCTGGCTCTCCGAGATCACATTGAGCCGCTGTCAGGCTGGTCCCAGCCTGATTGTCCCCAGCAACAATCAGCATAGTACGCATCAGCAACACTCGGGTGAGCTGGAGCCTTGCTGTTGCTGCGGCGGACCTCACGAAGATGTCTTTTGGATTCCGCTGGTAGCGTGCTAACGTCAATGGAGCGTCAACTGAGCGTCAATTCTCGTATCCGGTAGGTTTGGGTGGCGGTCGGGGCAAGAGATCAGTTGGCGGCTTCGGCCTTGGATGGCTCGATGGTACCCGCAATTAGAATTTCACTACTTGGCGGCTTTGAGCTTGCCGGGCAGGCAGAAAGCGTTCGGTGCCTGGGCAAGAAGCCGGCGGCCCTTCTCGCTTATCTCGCGTGTAATCAAGGGAAACGCCATACACGCGAGAAACTTACTGCGCTCCTCTGGGGTGCGCATCCGGAGCTGCAGGCAAGGCAGAGTCTCCGCCAGGCGCTCTCCAACATCCGAAAGATCATTGATCCCGCTGCACTTATTACAAGTGGGGACACGGTTTCGCTCAAACCGGGGGCCATCGAGTGCGATGTCTGCCAATTCCAAGCATTGCTCCTTGAGGGAACTACGCGTGCCTTGGAGCAAGCCGTGGAGCTCTACAAGGGCGCGCTGCTTGCGGACGATACATTAGATGAGGAACATTGGTCGGAGTGGTTGAGCAGGGAGCGGCAAAAACTCGAGGAGCTAGCGCTCGACGCTTTCCTCCGTCTTGGAGATGCGTACCTCGGTATGCAAAGACCGGGAGAGGCCCTGCAACTCGCTCAGAGAGCGATTTCGATGAACGTCCTGCGTGAGGATGCGCATAGGCTTGCCATCAGGGCATATGCGGCGAGTGGGCGAACGACAGACGCAATTCGGTGCTATAATGCGCTCGTTGCGTTGCTTGACCGTGAGCTGGGCGTTGAGCCCGACGAGATTACGCAGAAGCTGGTCGCAACTATTCGAGCAGCAGATAAATCCAGATCGTCGTTGGCCGAACGCCCTCCTTCCACAGATAATTATCGTCCCAATTTGGTGTCGGACTTTACTCCCAAGCCGAAGCGCACGGTTTCAGAGACCAACCGCGTGCTGCCGTTAGACAGTCAAACCGTCTCCAATTTCCAAGAACGACTGGATTCCTACGTCTCTGCTCGAACTCAGACAAGTCATTTCGCATCGGCAAAATTTGACCGTGGAGACCAAGAGGGGCCATCCGGTGACGCGGCTGCTCGGAGGCCCAGGGCACCCGTTCAGGGCCGGAGAAGCTAGACTTTAGTTCTGCTTGCCAACCATTCACTCTGCAGCAAAAGTCAAAATTGATCTTGAGCAAGTGGCTTGATGCCCGCCGCCGCAGTCTCGGGGATTTTGCCGGAACTTTGCTCAAGGCGTGAGCGCCGGAGTTAAAGGCAAAAACTTCTGTAAACCGCGGGCTATATGATGTTGACCGAGCTTTCTGCGACCGAAAAATTGTCGCCGTTTTTTCAAATGTCATCCGAACTCGTGACTGCAATCAAGGCTGGCTCTATCCGATTAGACATCGAAGAAAACAGTCTCAGCGTCGCCCTGCGTGCGAATATCAAATCGGTAAACCGCGCCGCCAGGTTTATCCTGGCGTTCGGCGATTAGCGTCGCCCGCCGTTCTGCTGGGACCAAGGCGAGAACGGGATCGCGGGCGTTGGCCTCAGCTTCATCCGAAAAATAAATTCGTGTGTAAGCGTGCAGCAGCAGGCCCCGCGCAAAGACGATCACATTGATGTGAGGTGCCTGGTGGCCGTCCACCGAACCAGGCTTTACAGTGTGAAAGATGAAGCGGCATTCTGGATCGGTGCCGGTGCCGACGCGACCGAAGCCCTTAAAGCCCGTGTTGGAGCCGCGCGGATCTAGCGGATGGGCATACCGGCCCTGACCATCGGCCTGCCAGATCTCGACCATCGCATCCGGAATGGGCTCCCCGGTGCCATCGAGCACACGGCCTTCGATGCGGATGCGCTCACCATCGGTTTCGCCGGTCGCCAGGTCACCTCCGGCAATGCTGGTGAGGGGGTAACCGTACTGCTCCGGCGTCAACCCATATGCGAAAAAGGGGCCGACCGTCTGCGACGGCGTTTGCTTGAGAGCCATCGCTATTCCTCCATCGGCGTCTCGTTACGGCCGCGCAGAACGATGTCGAACTCATAGCCGAGCGCGAATCCGGGCTTCGTTACGTCGATGTTGAAACGTGAGACCAGCCGTTCGCGCGCGCCGGCTGGCACGCTCTGGTAGATCGGATCCAAATCGAGCAGTGGATCGCCGGGGAAGTACATTTGAGTCACGAGACGCGTGACGAAGCTTGGTCCGAAGAGTGAGAAATGAATGTGACTCGGTCGCCAAGCATTGTGGTGATTGCCCCAGGGATAGGCGCCCGGCTTGATGCTCATGAATGTATACCGCCCTTCGGCATCAGTGACACAGCGGCCGCCGCCGAAGAAGTTGGGATCGATTGGCGCGTCATGCTGGTCAGCCTTGTGGATGTACCGACCGGCGGCGTTGGCCTGCCACACTTCCACGAGAGTGTTCGGCACCGGCCGCCCCATTTCGTCGAGGACACGTCCGGTGACGATGATCCGCTCGCCCAGCGGTTCACCGTTACGCCGTCCGTTTCGTGTAAGGTCGCTGTCGAGTGGCCCCACGCTTTCGTGACCGTAGACTGGGCCCGTCAGCTCCGAGAGGGATTGCGGAATGGGGATCAGCGGCTTCGTCGGCCCGCGCAGCGCAGTCGATTTGTATGCCGGGTCGATGTAACGGGGCTGGCTGGACCAGTCGCGGGGCGTATAGCTGACCGGCACGGTTCTCCTCCCGATTTTCTTTCTGACGTGAGCTGATTCTAGATCAGGTTGCGGAGCCGAGCACAAGCCCGCTTGTTGCGTTGCCTCGCTTGCACGGCCATTTGGAAAGGTGGCCTCGATCCATAAGCCCAAGGCAAGTTCCGTGTTGATCGATGCGGCCGAGGCGGGCAGGCCCGGCGCCCGAATGACCAGCGCATTCGCCCTGCACGACTTGAGGGACGCATCGTCGACTGATAGGAAACCCAGGTAGGCCGTGAAACTTGTTTGGCTTCCCTCGGGGTGGTCCAAGAGGTTTGCGCATGAGCGCTCTTTACCCCGTTGTCCTCTCCGGTGGATCTGGGACGCGGCTCTGGCCCTTGTCGCGGGCCATGTATCCGAAGCAGTTCATCCGCTTCAATGGGCGCCAAGTAAGTCTGCTCGGCGCAACCTTGGAAAGGCTGAAGTCCGACGAAGGCTTCCGGCCGCCGACGATCCTCTGCAATGCGGACCATCGCTTTCTGGTCAAGGAGAACCTCGAAAGCCACGGGACGACGGCGCGCGCCATTATTTTGGAGCCTGTGCAGCGCAACACGGCGGGCGCTATCGCTGTTGCTGCCCTGAGCATCGCGCAGGAGGATTCCTCGGGCATTCTCGTCGTGATGCCGTCGGATCATATCATAGCGGACCAGGCACGTTTTCTCGATGCGGTGCGCTTGGCAGGCGAGGTGGCCGCCAGCGGCCGGTTGGTGATGTTCGGGATCAAGCCCGCCAGCCCGCATACCGGCTATGGGTATATCCGCCGTGGTAAGCCGCTCGAACAATTCGAGGGGAGCGCATTCAAAGTTGCGGCGTTCACGGAAAAGCCCGACGCAGTGACAGCTCAGCTTTATCTCGAGGATGGCCATTACTTCTGGAACAGCGGCATCTTTGTTCTGCACGCGAGGACCTTCCTCGAAGAGCTGCAGCGGCATGCGCCTGAGATTCGGGAATTCGCTCAGCTGGCGCTCGATCGAGCGGCGATGGACATCGGCTTTCTACGGCTCGACCGAGCTGCATTCGCGCAGTGTCCGAATATTTCAGTCGACTACGCGGTCATGGAGAAAACAGCGTTGGCCGCTATGGTTCCTGTAAATTTCGGCTGGAACGACGTCGGCTCATGGTCAGCGCTGTGGGAGATTGCGCCACACGATAAACAGGGCAACTACGTGAGCCGCGGCGAGGCAATTCTCGAAGATGCAGCAGGCTGCTACGTCCACAGCGAGAAGGCGCTCGTTTCTGCGTTGGGTGTCGAAAATCTCGTCATCGTCGACACGCCCGATGCGCTGCTCGTCGCCGACAAATCGCGCGCGCAGGACGTTTCAAAGATCGTGTCGCGGCTGAAGCTCGCAAACCGCAAGGAGCATGAGCAACACCTGCGCAGCTATCGGCCCTGGGGCTACTTCGAGACACTTTCGTTGGGCCCCCGCTTCCAGGTGAAGCTGCTGCACGTTAAGCCGGGCGGCAAGCTTTCCATGCAGATGCATCATCACCGCTCCGAGCACTGGGTTGTGGTGCACGGCACGGCGAAGGTCACCATCGGCGAGGAGGAAAAGCTCGTCCGCGAGAATGAGAGCGTTTACATCGTCGCAACTCAATGGCACCGGCTGGAAAACCCCGGCAAGGTGCCGCTTGAGCTCATCGAGGTGCAGATCGGCAGTTACTTAGGCGAGGACGACATTCTACGGGCGGATGACGTCTATCACCGTGCGCCAGAGGAGACGAAGTAAACTCTCAATCGCGATGCTTGGTGCGCCCTTCGCGTCTCACGCCAGCGCGCTGCGCCGGCTGCGAAGACTGCGGCTGGCCAGGACTTTGTCGATCCGCCGCCCGTCAAGATCCACCACCTCGAAGCGCCAGCCGCTCGTCTCAATGTACTCTCCAGTCTCGGGCAGGTGCTGCAGATGGGCGAGCACAAAACCGGCGACCGTCTCGTAAGCCCGCTTTTCCGGTAATTTGATACCCAGCTTATCGGCCATCTCGTCTGCCGGCATTGCCCCAGACAGCAGCCATGAGCCGTCCTCCCGCTCGACGGCCATTGGGCCGGCCCCCGCAGTGTCGGACCGGAAGGCGCCAGCGATTGCCTCCAAGACGTCGGCCGGGGTCACCAAGCCTTGGAAGTTGCCGTACTCGTCGTGGATCAAGGCCATCGGCACCTCGGCTTCGCGAAGCGTCGCCAGGGCGTCGAGAGCGTCAGTGCCCTCGGGAATGATGGGCGCTTTGCGGACGAGCGAGCGGACATCGAATGGTTTGCCGGAAAGCAGGGTCGCCAGCAGCTCACGCGTCTGGATGACCCCGATCATGCTGTCGATCGAGCCTTCGCCGACTGGCAAACGCGAGTGCGGTGTGCTGATCAGGCGCTCCTTTATCTCCTCTTGTGATGCCGTGATGTCGATCCAGTCGACATCTGTCCGCGGCGTCATTAGTCCGACGACGGTGCGATCCGCCAGGCGCATCACGCCGGACAGCATTTCGCGCTCGCTTGTCTCCAGAACGCCGGCGCGCTCGGCTTCGGCGATAAGGGCCTTGATCTCCTCGTCGGTCACTCGAACCTCGCGCTCGGTGGACAACCCAACCGCGCGGAAGACGAGCCGTGTCGAGGCGTCAAGCAGCCAGACTGCGGGCCCGGCGATCTTTGAAACGACAATCATGATGGGAGCGACGGCGCAGGCGACGCTCTCGGCATTTCGCAACGCCAAGTTCTTTGGGACGAGCTCGCCGATGATCACCGAGAAGTAGGTGACAGCGATCGCCACGGCTCCATATCCGAGCGATATGGCCGCACCGGGCGGAAGGCCAACGTCCGTGAGATAGGCCGCCGCCTGTGCGCCAAAGACTTCGCCCGAATAGACGCCACTCAGGATGCCGATGAGGGTGATACCGATTTGGACCGTCGAGAGGAACCGGCCAGGATTCGTGGCTAGTCTGAGCGCACGGTTCGCTCCACGGCGACCGGATGCTGCGAGAGCTCTCAACCGGGAGTGCCGGGAGGAGACGACAGCCAGCTCCGACAGCGCGAAGAAGCCGTTGAGGAGGATGAGGCCCAGGACGATCAGGATCTCGATCACGTCATATTCGGCGGACGTGTGTGCGCCCCAGCCACTCCTTTTTACTGTCGCTGCGGATAGTAGGCATCGGTGGTCGTCCGGTCAACGCACGCCGACACTCCCAAGTCGGGGCAGAACCATCACTGCTGCATCCTGTCGCTACGTGGCGGCTCGACGACGAGTTTGGGGATGGACAGGCTTTGGCCTCCGTGCCGTGCTTCGTCGTCCTCCATGGCGCGCAGCTGAGCGCGGTAGCGGTGAAAGGCGACTGGGATGTGCGCAAGATAAAGCAGCGTCCCCACGCTCAAGGTCGCGTACGGGTACGTGACGAGCAGCGCCACCAGTGCACCGACCAGCACGAACAACGGCATGACCCACTCGCGCGAGATGCGCTCGCCGAGCAGCTTGCCGGAATAGGTTGGGATCGTGCTGACCATGAGAAATGCAACCAACAGGGCGTAGGCAAGCACGAAGTAGATCGGCCAACCGCTGCGCACGACGAGCAAGCCGAGCTGATCGAGATAGACCGGCAGCAGCGCAATGATTGCTCCGGCTGGAGCGGGCACGCCCGAGAAGTAGTTCGATTGCCACTTCGGCCGTTCCACGTCGAGCACGGCATTGAACCGCGCAAGCCGCAGCCCGCACGCCACCGCCAGCAGCAGAACGACGATCCACGCTAAGCCGCGTGTCCCCGGTGTGTCCCACGAGCCCCAGGTGAACAGCACGATGGCGGGCGCGACACCAAAATTCACGAAATCGGCAAGACTGTCGAACTCGGCGCCGAAGCGCGAGGAGGCCTTCAGCAGTCGCGCCACCCGGCCGTCCACGCCATCGAGCAGCGCGGCGAAGACGATAGCGGCAAGAGCCAGCTCATAGCGCCCCTCGATGGCCATGCGGATGGCGGTCAGGCCGGCGCACAATCCCAGGAGGGTGAAAAAGTTCGGGATTAGCAGCCGGACGGGGACTTGCCTCTTCTTGAAAATCGCCCGGCGCCTGCGCCGAAGGGTTTCTTCCTCGAGCTTCGTCACCACAGGGTCCATCGGAGCCCTTATCCTCCCGTTCAGCGCAACCGTCCTTCGGGTCCCGGTTTTGCTTACGTGCAACTCTAGCTGCGGCGCGCCTCGCGCTCCGGCTCGCTCGACCTGAGATCTGCCAAGACGGTCTCCCCAGCAATGGTCCTCTGGCCAATGGCAACGAGGGCCCGCCCCTCGGGCGGGAGATAAACATCCACGCGAGAGCCGAACCGGATGAGGCCGATCCGCTGGCCGACTCCGACAGTATCACCTTCACTGACGAAGGTGACAATTCGCCGTGCAACAAGGCCGGCGATCTGAACGACACCGATTTCCGCGCCGGAGGGCATCAGAATGACGAGACCGCGGCGCTCATTTTCCTCGCTTGCCTTGTCAAGCTCCGCATTGAAGAACGCACCCGGCGTGTAAACGGACCGCGTGATCCGTCCGGCCACGGGCGAGCGGTTAACGTGCACATCAAAGACGGACAGGAAAATCGAAATCCGGGTGCGGAGCTCCTCGCCGAGCCCAAGCTCCTGCGGCGGGCGTACGCGCTCGATAGAAGTGATTCGCCCGTCGGCGGGTGCGATCACCAACCCTTCCCGGAGCGGCGTCACGCGGTCAGGATCGCGGAAGAAATATGCAACCCAGGCGGTGGCAAGTGCTGCGATCCATCCCAGCGGTGGCAAGAGCCAGAAGAAGAGCAAGGTGATGCCCAAGCCGATCGCAAGGAACTTGTGGCCGTCGCGATGCACAGGCGGAATGGAATCCACAATCGTGCTCAGCAGGCTACGGCTCTCGGGCACAGGCAGTATCTCCAATGTCGAAAGTTGGCCGATTGTTCTAGCGTCGGCTTCAGGCCAGCGCCAGGGGCAAGTCGCCTCGGTGTGTCGGCGGTTGCCGACTCACCGGGCGAAACATAGCTCGCAGGCGGGTAGAAAGTGGGGCGAACTCAGTTGATCGGGACTGCGACGTAACGCATGTCGCCCTTTCCGTCTTCAATGTGCAGCAGGACGGCCTTGCGGCCTGATCGACGGACCTTTTCGACGCTCTTCAGCAGATCGTCAGTGCTCGAGACACGCTCCTGAGCCGCCTCGACAATGACTTCTCCCGGCTTGATGCCTTTCTCGGCGGCGGGGCTGTCTGGATCGACTTCGGTAACGAGAAGACCCTCGACCTTCTTGTCTATCCCGTGCTTCTGCCTGAGCTCGTCTGTCAGGGGGGTGACTTCGAGACCGATCAAGCCGCTGCCAGGCGAGGGGGTGGTTTCTCCTTTCGTCGTGGCGGGCTCGGCTGGTTCACCCTCCTCTTCCGTAAGGCGGCCAACCACCACCTTAAAAGATTTCCTCTCGCCCTTGCGCACTGCCTCGACGTCCACGGTTTTCCCGATGGGGGTCTGAGCAACGATGCGCGGCAGACTGCGCATGCCGACGATGTCCTTGCCATCGAACTTCACAATCACGTCGCCCGCCTCAATGCCCGCCTTCGCGGCGGGGCTGTCCGGTGTCACGGCGGCGACGAGCGCGCCCGTATTCTCGGGAACACCGAGCGATTCAGCGATCTCCTCGCTGACGGATTGGATGCGGACACCGAGCCAGCCACGGCGCGTCTCGCCGTAGAGCTTGAGCTGCTCAATGACGGGGACCGCGATGTCGGATGGAACCGCGAAGCCGATGCCAATTGAGCCACCCGTTGGCGAGATGATGGCTGTGTTGATGCCAATAACCTCGCCGTCCATGTTGAACAGGGGACCGCCAGAGTTGCCCTTGTTGATGGCTGCATCGGTCTGCAGATAGTCGTCGTAGGGCCCCGAGTTGATGTCCCGTGCCTTGGCGGAGATGATGCCGATCGTTACCGATCCTCCAAGCCCGAACGGGTTACCGATCGCCATCACCCAGTCACCAACCCTCAGCGACTCCGAGGATCCGAATTTCACGGCCTTCAGTGGTTTCTTCGGGGTGACCTTGAGCAGGGCCAGGTCGGTCTTGCCGTCTTTGCCGACGACCTTGTCGACTTTGAGCCGCGAGCCATCGGCGAAGTTGACGATGATCTCATCGGCGCCTTCGATCACGTGCGTGTTGGTGACGATCAGGCCTTCCTCGGCATCGACGACGAAGCCGGACCCGAGCGATGAAACCCTCCGGTCACGGCGTGTTCTGCCGTCCTTGTTGAAGAAGTCCTCAAACAGATCCTCGAACGGGGAGCCCTCCGGAACTTTGGGCAGGGGGGCGCCGTCGGGTGATTTGAGGGTCTGCGACGTTGAGATATTCACGACGGCATCGATCAGTTGCTCGGCAACGTCCGCAACTGATTCTGGGCCGCGGGCTTGAGAGCTGCCCGCCGCCATAAGCATCGTGAGACAGAAGGCTAACGCGGCGAGTGCGCGAGATGTGAGGCTCGTCTGCCTGCTTTGCGCCAGGGCTGCCATGACACACGTCCTTTCGACCAGCATGCCCACTTAATCTACCGCCGCGCAAAGTAGGCGCGAGGCGGAAAACTTAGATTAACAAACGCCTCCCGCCCCGGCCCCGGCGTTCGACCTGATGGCTTACCCGCGCACGAGCCAGACAATGAACACGCCGGCCGCCACGGCGGCGGCACCGGCGGTCCTCAATGCCTGCGGCGACGCCTCCGCTGCCGTCTGGAGGAGGCGAACCGCAAGGTCGGGAGCGGCGGCCCAGAGCAAACCCTCGATCACCAGAACGAGACCGAGGGCCACAGCAAGATCGCTCATCTCTGCGGCAACGCGATGTTCGGTGCTGTTGTTCCGGTGGTTCCGGTCGACCCGGTCGTGACTGATGGGACTCTCGCGGTCTCCGTGATCGACTCGGAGAAATACCGGAAGAAGTCGCGGAAGGTCGCCGAATCCGGTGATATCACGAGCCTCGTATCGCCACGGCGCAGGGCTGTCTCGTAGGCCTCCATCGACCTCAGGAATTGATAGAATTCCGGGTCCTGGCTGAAGGCCTCGTTGGATATCCGCGCGCGTTCAGCGTCACCCTCACCACGGAGCCGCCGCGCATCACGTTCGGCCTCGGCCTTCATCACGGCAACTTGCCGGTCGGCTTCCGCCCGGATGCGACGGGCAGCTTCCTCACCGCGGGCACGGAACTCGGCAGCCTCACGTTGCCGGTCGGTCTTCATCCGCTCGTAGATCGAAGCAGAGTTCTGGGGCGGCAGGTCGACACGCTTGGTACGGACGTCGACAACCTCGATACCGAAGTTCCGCGCCTCGTGATTGACCTGCTGCTGAATGAGGTTCATCAGCTCGGCGCGCCGGTCACGAACCGCGTCAGCGAAAGATGCGGAGCCTAGAACGCGCCGCAGGGCACTGTCGAGAATCGGCCCGACACGGGAGCGGACGCCAAGATCGTTGCGCACCGTCTGGTAATAGCGCAGCGGGTCGACAATTCGGTATCTGGCGAAGCTGTCGACGATGAGCTTGTTCTGGTCCGAAGAGAACAGCTCCTGCGGTGTCGTATCCAGGTCGAGGATGCGCTTGTCGAAGAACTCAACCGTCTCAACGATCGGCAACTTCCAGTGCAGCCCCGCCTGGTCGACGATCCGTTTTGGCTTGCCGAACTCAAGGACCAAGGCCTGCTGATACTGCTGCACGATGAAAGCCGAGAGATAGACTCCCACGGCCCCGATCCCGAGAGCGACGAGGATTACCATCATAAGTCTGCGCATGATTGGAAATCCTCTTACTGCTGCTTACGGGGTTGTAATTGGTCCAGTGGAAGGTACGGCACCACGCCTGGCCCCCCATTGCTGTCGATGATGACCTTGTCGGTCGAGGCGAGGACGCGCTCCATCGTTTCCAGATAGAGCCGCTGCCGCATCAGCTCTGGCGCCTTGCGGTATTCCTCAAGGACGTTCAGGAACCGGCTTGCCTCACCCTGGGCCTCAGCGATGACGCGCTCCTTATACGCCTGGGCTTCCTGAAGGATGCGCTGCACCTCACCGCGAGCCTCTGGAATGACTTTGTTAGCGTACGCGTGGGCCTGGTTTTCGATTCTCCGCTGGTCGATCGCTGCCGCCGCGACGTCACGGAACGCATCGATGACCTGCGCAGGTGCTTCGGCCCGCTGCATCTGGAGCTGCGTGACGTTGATCCCCGCGCCGTAGAAGTCGAGTGTGCGCTGCACGAGCTGGTGCACTTCCTGCTCGATCTGCGAGCGCTTTTCAGTGAGCACGTCCTGAACCCGGCTCTTGCCCACCACCTCGCGCATGGCGCTCTCTGCCACCTCTTTGACGGTCTTCTCGGGGTTTTCGATATTGAAGAGGTAGGCCGGAGCGTCCTTGATGTTCCACAGCACGACGAAGCCGATGTCGACGATGTTCTCGTCACCGGTCAGCATAAGGCTCTCGTCGAGAACCTCCTGCGATTGGATTGCCCGGTTCCGGTCATCAGTCGGGCCGCGGAAGCCGATCTCCGTGCGATTCGCCGTGGTGACCTTTGGCAGGCGCACCTCCTCAATGGGATAGGGCAAGCGGAAGTGCAGCCCTGGCGGCTCCTGCCGGTGGAGCTGGCCGAAACGCAGGACTACGCCAACTTCGTCCGGCCTTACAGTAAAGGTGAAGGCATAGAACCCGACGACAGCGAGGGCTACCGCAGCCAGCAGCAGGACGAGCGGGCCGGGGATGCCCGAGCCGTGCATCACCTGCTTCATCTTGTCTTGGCCACGCTTGAGGATCTCCTCGAGATCGGGCTGACCGCCGCCACTGGGGCCCTGCCCCCATGGTCCGCCGCCTCCCCATGGTCCACCACCGCCGCCGCCGCTCTTCCAGCCGCCGCCGCTACTCTGATTGTTCCAAGGCATCGAACAGTGCTTCCGTTTCCTGCTTTGTGCTGGGAGTGCCAAACGGCGCCCGCCGCGAGCCGCGGGGCGCCGAGACGTGCGTTTTCGTATACGTGGTTATAGGGGACACCCTTCGCGCGCGCAAACCGATCTCTGCAAAATGTGGTGCGGCCGATGGGGCTTCAAGCATTTACGTTTGGATTTATAGCCAAACTAGCGCTTGCGTTCGAGAATGATCAACGTGCAAGCGAATTCGTCAGCCTCTCCTCGCGGCAGCGGCTGACGTGAGGCCTCAATCCACTGATCTTGGGGGATCGGCGGCAGATAGACATCCCCCTCTGGCGAGCCATGGACGCGAGTGAGGTAGATCCGTTGCGCGTGAGGCAACGCTTCGCGGAAGACCTCAGAGCCGCCGATAACCATGATTTCGCTTACGCCCCTGGTTGCCGCGATGCCCCGCGCTTCAGCGATTGCAGCGGCAAGGGTTGGCCTGACGACGATGCCCTCGGCGGCAAAGGTTGGGTCGCGGCTCAATACAATATTGTCGCGTCCGTCGAGCGGCTTGCCGATCGAGATGAATGTCCGCCGGCCCATGATCACCGGTTTGCCCATCGTAATCCGCCGGAAGACCCGCAAATCCGACGGGATCCGCCAAGGCAGCCCTCCGCTGCGACCGATCACGTCGTTCTCGGCAGCGGCGACCACCAAAGCAATAATGGGCTCGGAAATGGGCTCGGAACTTGTCTTGTCCGTCATACCGCCACCGGCGCCTTGATGTGCGGATGCGGATCATAGCCGGTGAGCTCGAAATCCTCGTACCGGAACGCAAAAATGTCCCTCACCTCGGGATTGAGCCTCATCGTCGGCAATGGCCGCGGCGTCCTGGTGAGCTGCAGGTCGGCTTGCTCGAGGTGGTTCAAGTAGAGGTGCGCGTCGCCGAAGGTGTGGATGAACTCGCCCGGCTGCAGGCCCGTGACCTGTGCCATCATCATCGTTAGCAGCGCGTAGCTGGCGATGTTGAAGGGAACGCCCAGGAACACATCGGCGGAACGCTGGTAGAGTTGGCAGGAGAGCCGGCCCTCGGCGACGTAAAACTGGAACAGGCAGTGGCAGGGTGCTAGCGCCATGTCTGGAATGTCGGCCGGGTTCCAGGCTGTCACGATGATGCGGCGGCTGTCCGGGTTCGTCCTCAACGCTTCAACTGCTTCGGCGATCTGGTCGATCGTGCGGCCATCTGCCGTGGCCCAAGAGCGCCATTGTTTCCCATAGACGGGCCCGAGATCGCCGTTCTCGTCCGCCCATTCGTCCCAAATTGAGACCCCGTTCGCCTTCAGGTAGGCGATGTTCGTGTCCCCTCTCAGGAACCAGATCAGCTCGTGAATGATCGACTTCAGGTGCAGCTTCTTCGTAGTCACCAGCGGAAAGCCGCGGGCGAGATCGAAGCGCATCTGGTGGCCGAAGATGCTGAGGGTGCCCGTGCCCGTGCGGTCGGTCTTCCTGACGCCCTCGGTGCGCACGCGGCGCATCAGATCGAGATACTGGTCCATGGCTCGTTCTTAGCCTGATTCCATCTCTCGGCGCCTCACGCCAGTAGAACGGCTAGGATCGCGAACAGGACGATGCCGTTATAGAAGGCGTGGCAGGCCACCGGCACCCACAAGTTGCCCGTGCGCCACAGCAACCAGGAGAACAGAAGTCCAGCGAGGAAGACCTCGATAAGCCCCAGGCCGGAGTAGCCGGCGTGGAGCACCGTCCAGCCGAGCGTCGTGAGCAGCGCGGCGCCGAAATAGCCGAGCCGCGATTGTGCAAGTGCGCTCAGCAGGAAGCCCCGGAAAAGCAGCTCCTCGGACAGCGGTGCTCCGACGACGATGGCAAGGCCGAACAGCCAGAAAGCGTCGGACTGCAGCGGCTCGATGAGCGGCTGCACGTCCTCCACCATCGTCTGGTGGGCAAAGGGGAGCACGATGACATTGTAGATCACCTGGGCGGCCAGCATGACGAGGATGGCGGCAACGTACAGGCGACCTGGCGTGGACCGGTTGAGGGCTAACACCTCCGCTCTGTTTCCGCCGAACAGGCCCGAAACCCACACGACCAGCACGATGATCGCCGCCTGCATGCCAAGTAGCCATGCGGCCATTCTCCAGATCCGGGCTTCGTCCCTCGGGATCGCGTCGGGTGCGGGAAAGGGAGTCGGCGGCGCGATCTCCAGTGTCCCCACGAGGGCCGTGGCAAGGAGGCCAGAGATCGCGATGATGGTGAAAGCTGCCGCCACGGCGGGCACCGGGCGCCAGGGAGAGCGCGCATCATAGGCTGGCGGGCCTGTCAGCAGCTCGCGTATGGCAGAGGTGAGCAATAGCGGTCATACCCTTTCAAGAGTTCTTTTTTTCGAGCCATGGGCAGCCTATATTAGGCGTGCCGGATTCGTCCGGCTATGGCGATAAATGGCCGTCGAAATAAGCCCATCGGACCCGGGGGCAGTACCCGGCGCCTCCACCACAGGCCGCAGCAAGGGCGGCGGTCTCTGATGGGGGCGAAATAGGATCGACGAGGGTGTAAAGGACGTGCTTTCGCCCGGCATGGTTCCGCCGTTATCGGGCCAACCAGAATAGTTGCCAACGACAACTATGCTGAGGCTGCTCTCGCTGCGTAATGCAGCGCGAAATGCCTGAACCCAAGTCCTGATCACTAGCCTGGTCAGGCGCGGTTCGGAGGGCACCGGGCAACAGAAGCCCTCCACTTCCCTTGCGGCCCATGTCAGGGTTCGCGCAGCAGTAGATGGCCCTGGTCCCTCATGAGCAGCGGGCGCGTGATCGACTATGAAGCTTTGGCGCAGGACGCGATGCGAGGCGTCGTGCGCGCCGTGCTAGCCCGTACCGCAAAGAGCGGGCTTCCGGGTGATCACCACTTCTATATTTCCTTCGACACACAGGCACGAGGCGTCGTCCTCTCCAAGCGTCTTCGGGATAAGTATCCCGAGGAGATGACCATCGTTCTGCAGCACCGCTTCTGGGATCTCAACGTCACCGAGGACCGGTTCGAGGTGAAGCTGACGTTCGACGGCATCCCCGAACGGCTTGTAGTCCCGTTTTCGGCGCTCAAGATTTTCTTCGATCCGAGCGTCCGCTACGGTCTGCAGTTCGAGACGCCGGACTACGGTCCGGACACGGTCGCCCATCCACAAGCGAGCAGTGGCGAGGGCGAGTCTATGCCGTCGGGTCCTCAGCCGTCACCATTCCGTAGCACGCCTCGCCCTGTTGCGGAACGCAAGCCGGCCCGGGGACCACGGCGGACAAAAGCGGCAGACCGAGCAGGCGATCAAGACGAGTCCAACGAGGCAGGTATTTCGAATGCGGCACCGGCGAAACCGGCGCCCGCCAAAGTGGAGAAGCCGCAGGAGTCCGCCAGCGAATCGCCGGAGGAGACCCCTCCGAGCTCAGGTGCGCAGATCGTCCGGCTCGACGCCTTCCGGAAGAAGTAGGCTCGTCGCCAACGTCGCTCTTCAGCAATTGACCGCGCGCCTTTACCCAGCGGGCGAACAGGCCATTTTTCATCGGCTCTGTATCCAACATCAGCAGGCCAGCCAACGGCACCCCCACCGGTTAAGCAGCCGCGAAGCCGCGCGGCAGACGATTCCAAAGGTCCTAGCCGACTATAGGACGATAGGCGGGACGGTCTGCCTTCGAACCGGCATGCCCTGTCGTTGGTTTCCGGGATGTTCAAACGCCCGCGATCTGAGCGCCGGTAATGGCTTAGCACTCGAGCGGTACGAGCTATTTTTCGCAAGCGCCCGCAAGTTCGGCCCTCGCAATGTCGATGACTGCTGTCCTGATACTTGTTGCTTTGGCAGCAGCGCTGGCTTCGCCTGTTGGAGGTCTGCTTGCGCTCTGGCAACGGCCTACGACGCTCGTCATGTCGCTGGCCCTCGGTTTCGCAAGCGGCGTTCTCCTGGCTGCGATCAGCTTTGAGATGTTGCCTTCCGCCCTTGAGCTCAGCTCGTTGCCGACGGGAGTATCGGGCTTCCTCGCCGGGTTTGCAGCCGTCTATGGGCTGGATCTCGCCATCCATCGCGGCATGCTCGTTGGTCGAAAGGCCGATCAGCGGCTGGCCGTTCGACGCTTCCACCGGCGACATCCGCCCCAAGGAGATGAGGTCACAGTTCTCGCCGGCGGCACGAGTGTGGAGGAGATCGTCGAAGGCCTGAGTATCGGTGTCGGTGTGGCCGTCAGGCCTGAGCTGGGCCTTCTGGTTGCGCTCGCCATCGTGGTCGACAACTTGAGCGAAGCACTGAGCATTGGCGAGCTCGCTTGGGCTCAGCAGAAGAGTAAGCAACGGCCAGTGAGGCGTGTGCTGGGCTGGACGGGACTGATCGGGGTGTCGCTCTTCAGCTCGGTATTGATCGGCTACTTCATTATAGGTTCGCTGCCCGGACCCATCCTCGGCTTTCTGTTGGCCTCGGGGGCAGGTGGCATGCTCTATCTAACTGTCACGACACTGCTCCCGGACGCCGAGGAGTACCACTACCAACAGTCAGCGGCGCTCGCCCTGGCAGCCGGCTTCGTGACTATCTGGATACTAGGTCACGTCGCCTCATCAGCCGCCCCTTAGTCCTTGGAACTCCTGCAATCGGATGGCGTTCGCCGGGTGAATGCGGCACCGGTGGAGGTTTCCGATGAGGAGGAACGGCGATTCAGAAGCGGGATTGGGGCTCTTTGGCATACTTCTCGCGGTCGTAATTGTGCTGGGCTTGCTCTGGTATATCTTCGGCGGTCAGACGGCTCCGACGACCACGGCAACTCCAGGCGAGGGCATCAAGATCGATCCCACCCCGCCGCCAACGACACCTATCGTTCCTCGCGCACCCGAGTAACTGAGCCGGTGTGAGTTAATCCTGGTCCCAGCTCATATTGCGGGCGGCAGCTGATTGCCGCCCGAATTGCCTAACCGGCAGCGTCCGCCGAGCCGGTAGTGACCGGCGCGTTCTGAGGCGGGCCACTGCGATCGAAGCGCAGCGTCAGCAGGCCATCTTCGAGCTCTGCGCATTCCACCGAGCGCACGAACGGATCCGTTGCCTCGATGTTGGCGGCCTCGATGCAGGTTTCCGCCGTTGGGAATGGCTTCACATGCACGCCGCTGTCGCCGTTCGGCAGCGCGAGCATGATGATCATAACGACGATCTTCGGGGTCACGGCGTGTCCTCGGTTTGGTTTGAGGAATGGGCAGCATTGCCGCCCGGGCTCACGCATCACTTGGAAGTGTTGCCCCGAAAGCCGTGACGCGACCGCTCATTGCGATCCGGCTCAAATCTCCGCCCGCGAATGCCCCAACATCCACGGGCGCGACTCGTTACCTCAGTACTCCCGAGCTGGCGCCAGAAAAATGGCAGCATAAAGAGAAGATCGGGACTATGGGGGCTTTTCCTCTGTTCGGCCATGCGATCCGAACTCTGCCAGCCGCGTAAGTTCCGACATGAGCGCTGTTTGGCTCGCTGAGTCGAGAGCCCGAGAGGCGGGTCCCAACGAATGAAAGTAAAAGCTCCGGTTGCGCCGCGAAAGGCGGGTTGACTCAATCCATTGCTGGACCAAGCGCTGGAGCGGGCAGTTTCGCTGTGCTAGTGAGCCTTAGCTTTCAGTTTCGGCCAAAAGATGAGCTTGCCTGACATGACTTCCGCTGACGTGCGCATCGAGACCGATACCTTCGGCCCCATCGAGGTTCCTGCCGACAAGTACTGGGGTGCCCAGTCGCAGCGTAGCCTCGGCAACTTCAAGATCGGCTGGGAGAAGCAGCCAAAGCCGATCATTCGGGCGCTCGGAATCATCAAGCGAGCTGCGGCCGAGACCAACATGGAGCTCGGCCGTCTAGACCCGAAGATTGGCGAAGCGATCGTCAAGGCGGCTCAGGAGGTGATCGACGGCAAGCTCGACGATCATTTTCCGCTGGTCGTCTGGCAGACGGGCTCGGGCACCCAGTCGAACATGAATGCCAACGAGGTGATCGCGAACCGCGCGATCGAGATCCTTGGCGGCGAGAAGGGCTCGAAGAAGCCCGTGCACCCCAACGACCATGTCAACATGAGCCAGTCGTCGAACGACACGTATCCGACGGCGATGCACATCGCGGCCGCTGAGCAGATCCATCACGAGCTGCTGCCGGCATTGCATCATCTGCATAAGGCCCTCGACGACAAAGCCAAGGCGTGGACGCACATCATCAAGATTGGGCGTACCCATACGCAGGACGCCACGCCGTTGACGCTCGGCCAAGAGTTCTCCGCTTTCGCTCAGCAGGTGGAGAACGGCATCAAGCGCATCGAGATGACGATGCCGATGCTGATGGAGCTGGCGCAGGGTGGCACGGCAGTCGGCACGGGTCTTAATGCGCCGAAGGGCTTCGCCGAGAAGGTCTGCGAGCGGATTGCAGCCATTACCGGCCTGTCGTTTACGTCTGCACCAAACAAGTTCGAGGCACTGGCAGCGCACGATGCGATGGTGATGACGCATGGTGCCCTGAATACCGTTGCGGTGTCGCTGTTCAAGATTGCCAATGACATCCGCTTCTTGGGCTCAGGGCCGCGCTCTGGCCTCGGTGAGCTGGCGCTGCCGGAAAACGAGCCGGGCTCATCGATCATGCCGGGCAAGGTGAACCCGACACAATCCGAGGCGCTGACCATGGTGTGCGCCCAGGTGTTCGGCAATCACACCACAATGACCTTCGCCGGCAGCCAGGGCCATTTCCAGCTCAACGTGTTCAATCCGGTGATGGCCTACAACTTTCTGCAGTCGGTGCGGCTGCTGGCCGACGCAGCGCGGAGCTTCACGGACAACTGCGTCGTCGGCATCGAGCCGCGCGAGGACAATATCAGGGCCGCCGTCGAGCGCTCGCTGATGCTGGTCACCGCACTCGCGCCGAAGATCGGCTACGACAACGCGGCCAAGATTGCCAAGGAGGCCCACAGGAAAGGTACGACGCTGCGGGAGGAGGCTGTCGGTGGTGGCTACGTGACGGATGAGGAGTTCGACGCCATCGTCCGTCCGGAGAAGATGATCGGCCCGTCGGATTGAGGGCAGGATGAGCGCCGAAGTCGTCAATCTTCGCCGCTTCCGCAAGCAGAAGGCACGTGCAGCCAAGGAGCAGCAGGCCGCGGCTAACCGCGCGGCCTTCGGCCAGCCCAAGCACGTGCGTGAGCGCGCCAAGGCCGAGCGCCGTCTTGAAGACCGGCGGCTCGATGCGTTGAAGCGCGAGACTGCGCCTGAGTAGAAGCGACGGGCCGGTGACGTTCCGCACGGGCGACAGCTCGCGACGCCCGTCGCATATGCCTTTGGGTTTTGCAGAGGTTGAATTTGAAGCCGCTCAAGCGCTCCTTCACCATCGCTGGGCACAGCACGTCGATTTCGCTCGAAGAGCCGTTCTGGGAGGCGCTGAAAGAGGCGGCGGCAGAAAGAGGGCAGCCTGTGGCTGCGCTCGTTGAGGAGATCGACGCGAAACGTGGCAGCATGGGCCTTTCGAGTGCTGTCCGCGTCTGGCTTCTCGAATACTACAGATCGTGCTGCGGAAAGCAGACGGACGAAGGATCTCAGCTGCCGGACCGGCTTGGCCGCGGCCACTGACCTTCCCATTGCTTTGGTGCGGCGGGAGGTATGACAGTCCGCGACGACGATGGAGCGCGATCGGGCTCAACGGTCATTTGCTGCGGTGTCGGGTTGAGCAGGGGCGGAGAGGTCGGGAACGGGAAGGGGACGTCGATCGTCAGGCCCTGCGCACCGGCCCCCTGCAGCTCCTCGAGCCGCCTCATGCGCTGCTCTTCGAGCTGCCTCAAGCGCTCTTCCTCCAACCTTTTCAACCGCTCCGCTTCGGCCCGAGCCCTCGCCTCGTCCTCGCGGCGCAGCCGCTCGAGATGCTCGACGTCGCGCTCCATTTTGCGCACGGCCAACTCGCGCTCCAAAGCGTCCATGACGAGTTGTGGCTCCAGGCTGCCCAGAGATTGCACCGGCCCGACATAGATGACCGAAATGCCTGGAAGCGGCGCACGGCTGCCTCGCGGCACCTTCGGCTGCAGCTTCCACTCGATGTCAATCTTCTGCTCGGCCAGATCGACCGTCGTCTGATTGGTGACCTGGGCCTCAGGGGTTTCGATGGAAAAGGTGCCAACTTTGAGCGCCCCGGCGCCGATTTCTGCCGGAACCTTCAGGTCGCCGAGGGAAAGGGGCTCGCTGGCCAGAGCCGTTCTCAGGAGCTGCTGAAGGGGCTCGGCCGTGGCCTCGCCGTTGCTGCTCGAAAGCATGGCATCGGCAGCCTTCTCGATTGCCCTGGGGGAAAGCCGTTCCCAGCGGGCGGATTTCAGCTCGAGCTCCCCTTTGCCTGTCAGAACTGGCAGGAGGGCTCGTGGGGTGATGGCCTGCCCCGAGAGCTCCAAGGAAAGCTGCAAACTGCCGGCGCCAAGTGGGGCATCACTTGCGCCTTTGATCTGATCGAGCCTGAGATTCCAGAGCCCAAATGCACCAGAGAGCTGGCCGCCGGCCGTGGTCTTCTCGAGCTTGAAGGCGCCGGACACCGCGCCGCCAAGGGCCTGTCCCTCGAGCTTCGTGATGGTGATGCGGCCGGGCTCGAGTACCGCTTCGATGACGGCATCGGACAGCGCGAAGCTCTCGCCCAGTGCCAGTGTATCGGCCGCGAGCCTGATGCGTCCGCTGATGTGCTCAAGATTGCTGAAGTCGAAGGGTCTGTCGCGCCAATCGGTGATCTCGGCGAGGTCGCGAATAACCAGACCATCGATGCTGCCGTCGAGCGCGAGTGCAAGAATCCCCGGCAGGGATACGCTGTTGGCCTTCAGATCAAGGTTCATCTCGCGGGCGCTTTCCGAACCGGATAGTCGAACCTCCCCCGTTAGTTGTGTGCCCCCCATCTCCAAAGACGAAAGTGCGAGCGTGAGGCCGCTGTCGCCCGCCGTCAGGCCGAGCTTGCCGTTCAATCCGCCTTCCATGGCTTGGGCCGGCAGAGGCAGCCCCGCAAGGCGCAAGGCGCTGGCGGTGCTCGCGGCCGCAATCTCCATCTCGCCGTCGAACTTCGGATCGGCGTTCGCCGGTAGAGTGCCGCGCCCGTGCAGAAAGAGCCGAAGCCCTTCCTGGATAAATTGAAGGTGAACAGCAGTTTCGCGTTCGGGCGTGCCGATCGCTTTCAGCACAAGGCGGCCATCAGCCGGCGCGCCCGTGTCTGTTTGGTCCACGTCCTGTCCGCCGAGCAGCAGGCCGCGAGCAATGCGCGCGACCTCGGGGCTGTCGGAGGTCAGCAACACGTCCACCGGCGCTCCGCGCCACCCCTCGATGCCTCCGGCAAGGTGCAGGCTTGCCACGAGGGGTTTGGAATGAGCGGTGCCGTCGATGGTGATCTCTGCAACCGTTCCGTCCCGCTGACCGAACCGCATCATGAACGCGAGACGGAGCGGAGCGAGGGCGGCGAGCCATTGCCTCTTGCCTGGGTCGAGATCGCCGGTGCCGATGTTCAACGCTTCGGCAAGGGCGGTTGGCGTCGAAGCCTCGATGACACCGAACAGGGAGCCGGTCGCCCTGTTGGCGAAATCGTGGACCGTGCCGTCGACCTCGAGCTTGAAGCCTTGTGGAGTGGAGGCCCGCAGGTTCGGGATGCTGAGGTTGCCATTCTCTATTGCAACATCCGCATCGACGTTGTGCAGCACGCGCGTGCCGTCGGTAAGAGCATCGGCGCGGACACGGAGGCGGATGTCAGCTTCGGCAAGGCCCGCGGCGAGCTCAGATAGGCCGGAGCCTGGGTCGGCACCCGCCAAGGCACCGAGGTTGGCCTTCAACAGATCGGGACCCAGGGAGCCGGGCAACACTCCAGAAACGTCTGCGTGCCCCGTCTCGAGCGAGATGACGAGCTTGCGGCGTCCATCCCACTGGTAGGAGACGTCACAGTTGAGGCGATTGGGGCCCGTATCCACGCTTGCGTTGGTCAGCTCGAGCCGCTCTCTGCCCAGCTTCAGGTTACCGCTGAACGAGAATCCGGCATCGCTGCGCGCTTCGGCAAACGGAGTTCCCCGCGCTGCCCAGGATATGAAGCGGTTGAAGTTGCCGCCCCTCAACAAGATTTCGCCGTCGAACGCCTCGGCAGTGCCGGAACCCGTCAGCGAGCCCGCCAGCTCCACGCGGGAGCTACCAGGAAGAGCAGCCTGGAGCTGCTTAATCGCCAGGCCATCGCCGGTGTTCTCGATGGACACAGTAAGATCGCTGATGACGTCACCGGCCAGATTGGCTTGGTCGATCGAGAGCTTGGCAGCAACCTCCGCCTGTGTCGGCAGGAACTCGACTACACTGGCGGTCAGGTTTCGGATCGCTGCGAGTGCGTTGGTTTCTGGAGCGACATCGGCGATGCGGTCGAGATCGAGCCAGCGCGATGCCAGGCTGGCTCTCACCACCGGGCGGTCGTGCCAGCTCACTTCGGCGGTTCCCGTGAGCAATTGCGGCTGCCCATTCTGCTCGAATGAGAAGGCGATATCGCTGAGTTTGGCGCTGACCGCGTTGGCGCTGACTGAGGCCCGGATCTCGAAAACGCCTCTGGAGAGCGACCCCGCAGGAAGGGAAGGCTGCTCATCTCCTTCGACTGTGGTCGGACGCAGTCCATCCCTATTGCTGCTGATCGGAATGACTGCAGTGAGGTTTCCTTCGAACTGTGGGCGGTCAAACAGGTTCACCGCGCTGCCGTCGAACGTGTACGAGTTCCCCGACTCGGGCGCACGCACAGTAACCTTCAGACGGGTGCTTCCGTCGGGATCGGGTGCCGCAGTGGACACGCGCACCTCGCGGACCTCGCCATTCCACCTGACTTCCGCCCGCACTCGATAGGGCCCCTCCAGGGCAGGCGCCGACAGCTCGCCGTTCGCGATCTCGATCCTGGTCAGAGGCTGGCCCACAACATCATGGACGGCCAGAACGCCCTCGTTGATATGCACCGATTGCAGCGCCACTCCCCGCGGCACGAACGGCAATGCCGCTTCTTGTACGCGGAAGTTGCGCCAGTTCCCTCCGCCGTCCTCTTCGACTTGCAGCCGCAGGACGGGCCGCTCCAGCTCCACCTGCTTGGCTTCAAGGATGCCTTGGACGAGCGACGGCAGGTCCAGCCACATCGTGAAGCTATCGGCCCGGAACAGGGCCTCGCCGTATTCGGCATCGGCGATGCGCGGCTTCTCGAATCGGACATACGGGACGGGCAGCAAGCGGAGGCTGACATCGCCGCCGATCCGGACCTCGCGGTCGAGCATGCGGGAGGCTTGCTCCTCGAAAACCCCGCGGTAACCGTTCCAGTCCACGGCGTAGGGCACCGCGAACAGCGCAGCGAGCAGCGCCACGATGAGGCCGGCGATCCAGAGGAGCGCGCCGTTCATGCTCAACCTACTCCGCGTGGTCGTGTAAACCGCATCAGGTCTTGTCCGGACCGCTGGGCACGAGGACCACTCCGGTACAGCTGCTCGGCGTCAACCGGTGTGGATGCCCTGACGTTCCGCTTTGGTTATCGCACAGCTCGCGAAAACATGGGACACCTTTCCGGTCCCATTCCACCCACGTGGTTGCAACAGCCTGTGCGTGGCTGCCGCAGGCACCGGATTTGCCGCTTTCGGCGTGCTATATTTAGGCAATGCAGTCGAATCGTAAGCACCAAGTGCCGGACCCGGCTAAGTCTGCTCGTCTCGGCGCCGAATCAGGCAGGCGGCCCCTTGTGGATGGCCTGACCGTGTCACAACGCGCTTTGCAGACCTCAGAGCCGCCCTACCTCGCGGGTCTCAATGAGGCGCAGCGCGCAGCCGTCGAAGCGCTCGACGGCCCCGTGTTGGTCCTGGCCGGCGCCGGCACCGGCAAGACGCGCGTGCTCACGACGCGCATCGCCCACATCCTTGCCTCCGGCCGCGCGCGGGCGGGACAGATCCTCGCCGTCACCTTCACCAACAAGGCGGCGCGCGAGATGAAAGAACGCATCGGGCAGCTCATCGGCGGTGCTGTCGAAGGCATGCCCTGGCTCGGCACCTTCCACTCGATCAGCGCCAGGATCTTGCGCAGCCACGCGGAGCTGGTGGGTCTGAATAGCAGCTTCACGATCCTCGACACCGATGACCAGCTCCGCCTCATGAAGCAGGTCATCGAGGCGGGTGGTGTGGACAAGGATCGCTGGCCAGCGCGTCAGCTGGCTGGCTTGATCGACAGTTGGAAGAACCGGGGACTGACGCCGAGTCAGGTGCCGGCAGGCGAGAGCTTCGCCTTCGCCAACGGCAAGGGGGCGACACTCTATGCCGACTACCAGAAGCGCCTGAAGGAGCTCAACGCGGTCGACTTCGGCGATTTGCTGCTCGAAGGCCTCAGGCTGTTTCGGGAGCACCCTGACGTCCTCGCCGACTATCAGCGCCGCTTCCGCTTCATGCTGGTGGACGAGTACCAGGACACCAATGTCGCCCAGTATCTCTGGTTGCGGCTGCTGGCCCAGGGCTCGACATCGCCCAACTTGTGCTGCGTCGGAGACGACGACCAGTCGATTTACGGCTGGCGCGGCGCCGAGGTGGAGAACATTCTTCGGTTCGAGAAGGACTTTCCGGGCGCGAAGGTGATCCGGCTGGAGCGCAATTATCGCTCGACCGGGCACATCCTTGGTGCGGCGTCCGGGCTCATCGCACACAACCAGGGCCGGCTCGGCAAGACGCTGCACACGGACGATGACCTCGGCTCCAAGGTGATCGTCACTGGTGTTTGGGACGATGAGGAGGAGGCGCGCACGATCGGGGAGCACATCGAGACGATGCAGCGCGCCGGACAACCGCTCAACGAGATCGCCATTTTGGTGCGCGCCTCGTTCCAGATGCGTGCGTTCGAGGACCGCTTCATGACGCTGGGCCTGCCTTACCGGGTGATCGGCGGGCCGCGTTTCTACGAGCGCCAGGAGATCAAGGATGCGATCGCCTACCTGGAGGTGACGCTCAATCCCGCCAATGATCTGAAGTTCGAGCGCATCATCAATGTGCCGAAGCGCGGGTTGGGCGATACCACTATCAAGCGCATCCATGCGCTCGCCCGCGCGACGGACATGCCCCTTTATCACGCGGCGCGCTCGATCACCGAGACGGAGGAGATCACCGGCAAGGCGCGCAAGTCGCTCATCGAGCTGATCAATTCATTTGAGCGCTGGCGTGGGCTCGTGCCCTCGATGAAGCACACGGAGCTGGCAGAGTTGATCCTCGACGAGTCCGGCTACACGGCCATGTGGCAGCAGGACAAGTCGCCCCAGGCGCAGTCGCGGCTCGAGAACCTGAAGGAGTTGATCCGCTTCATGCACGAGTTCGAGTCGCTCGCAGGCTTCCTCGAGCACGTCTCGCTCGTCATGGACGCGGATCAGACCGACACCGACGATCGCGTGTCGTTGATGACGCTACACGCCGCCAAGGGGCTCGAGTTCGACGTGGTCTTCCTTCCTGGCTGGGAGGAGGGATTGTTCCCCCATCAGCGCTCTCTGGACGAGAACGGCCAGGCCGGCCTCGAGGAAGAACGGCGGCTGGCCTATGTCGGGCTGACCCGTGCCAAGCGGCAGGTGTTTGTTTCGTTCGCGCAGAACCGCCGCACACGGGGATTGTACCAAGCGGCCATTCCGTCACGCTTCGTCGATGAGCTGCCGCCTGAGCACGTCGATGTGGTGGAGGCGCCGAGCAGGTTCGGCGGTGCCTACGCAAGCTTCGATCGCTTCGCCAATCCCTATGGGCGCAGTCGTTTCGATGATGCCGGCGGAAGTTTTCAGACCAACTACCAAACGCCGGGCTGGCAGCGGGCGCAGCAGCGCTGGCGACAGGGCGAACGGCCGAACCGTGGACCACTGATGATCGAGGGGGAGCTTGTCGCCTCCTCAACCGGTCGGCCGTCGTCATTTCAAGAGGGGGAGCGGGTCTTCCACCAGAAATTCGGGTACGGTCAGATTGCCGAGGTCGATGGAAACAAGCTGACGGTCGACTTCGACAAAGCGGGCCGCAAACGTGTTGTCGACAGCTTCGTCGATCGAGTTTAAACGGTACTCCCGTAAGTCTGCCGGCTGAAGCTTCGGACTTGAAGTTCCGTGGTCGAATGACACAATTCGACCACCTCCGGAGCGGATGCTCGCGCCGGAATTAGTACTCGAGGGGAGTTCAGAGTAATGGTCTTCACACGCAAGCCCGAGCCCAGGTCCGGCAACATCGACCCGCTGCAGATCAAGACAATGGATCAGGCGACAGGCACTCCAACCCCAACCCCGATACGTGGCAATAGCTATTCGGGCACGTCCGGGCAGGACGCAAACGAATCCGTTATCGGCAACGACCTCACGATCGAGGGGCAGGCGATCACGATTCGTTGCCAGGGTTCGTTGCGCGTCAACGGCAATATTCAGGCCGACCTGCACAGCATGAAGCTGACGGTCGGTGAGGAGGCGGTCATCAGCGGCACCATCGCCGCCGAGACGGTCGACGTGTACGGCAAAGTGCAGGGTGCGATCCTGGGCTCGCGCGTTGTACTGCATTCCAGCGCCGTGGTCGAAGGTGACATCCACAGCCAGGCCCTTGCCATCGACCAGGGCGCAAGCTTCGACGGCCGTTCCCGCAAGGTGAAGGATCCGTCCGAGATTGCGCCGCAGCTGACCTCCCCCAATCGGTCATCCAGCTGAGACCCGTTCGTCGGACCAAGGCGCAACAGGCCGGACGATGTCCGGCCTGTATGTTTTGGGGCGCTAGATTGGAATCTGACCCGTCGAGCTCTTCCCCGTTGCCGGCCGTCCGGACGGTCGCAGGAGATCACGCCTCCTGGCGCTTCGAAGTGATGATGTCCCAGGCGATGTTGATGCGCTTCATGCGCTCCTCACGGTTCGCCCGGTCGGTCTCGTCTTTCGCCAAATCCGGGTGCCAGCAGGCGCGCAGCGCGTCCACGAGCTTCTTCAGCGTTCGTAAGTCGACATCCGGATTGACGCCAAGCGCCTCGTAGGCCTCGTACTTGTCCCTCGGCGGCTCGCGGCTCGTGAATCCGCCCGTAGACAGGCTGCGGTAGGCTCCTTCGACGATGTCGCGAAGCCTGTGCAGCTCCCGTACAATTCGCTGCAGGCGGTTGCGCATTCGCCGCCATTCCTCGGGCTCTTGAGGTGAGGCAGTCATAACCGCGGTCAGGAACTGCTCCAGGCCGCGCATTTCGCGCTGAAGGACGCGACGGAGGGGCGCCACGCCCTGCAAGTCATCCACCCGAACCTCGATCTGTTGCAGCAGGGTGTGTGCAGTGCGACACAGCTCTCCGCAGATCTTCTCGTCCGTTGGAGCGACAAGCGCCGTGCTGGCCGATGCTTGGCCCGCGGCGTCGCGCGATTCAGCCTCGCTTCGGCTGGGTGGCCGGAAGGTGTGGACAACAGGTTGCCTCCCATCGGCTGCCCTGAAAGCGGGCGCCCTCGCGCGTCGGGCCCTTACGGAGTACCAGCCGATTCCGGAAACCAGGCACGACAGAAGGGCAATGCCCATCAGTGCCGCCGTGACCTCCTTCTCCAGTCGCGGGTCTTTGAGAGCCGCGGCCAGAGGATCGAATGCGCTCAGAAAGGACTCCGACAACCACGTAAAGGTTTTGCTGCTCGCGAACTCCAGCATCGCCGACCAGCTGCGGACGGAACTGGCGGGTTCCGCTTCGGCTGTGCTGACAACTGTTTCGGGTTCGGCCGACGCAGCGGCTGCGATAGCCTCCGAGACGTTACGTACGAAAGAGTGAGTGTCGGTGTGCTCGATGCTGGCTGTGCTTCCGTTCCCCTCCGATGGGGACTGGGTAGCGTCGAACGGCTCGTAGGCCGTCTCGACCTCCGCATCGGACTGTGGGTGTGGGTGGGCGATGTCTTCCTGGGCAACAGCAGGCGTATCGTTATCGCTCGCCCAGAGGGTTTCCGTGCTGTCAGCAGAGGCGTCAGTTGAGACCGCTTCTGAATCACTTGAGACCTGCAGCTCCTCGTTGTCGAAAGCTGCTACCTCCGTCTCTGGCAACGGCGGCTCGGCGGGCGGAGGCAAGTCAACGAACCGGGCTCCGACCTCATGGACTGGCGCGAAGCCGGGTGGCAGCACCCATTCCCCTCTGAGCTCATCCAGCTCCCAGGGTTCGCACTTCCGCAAGAACCCATTCGTCGGATCGCCATTGTCGCAATCCCCAAGGCGGGGCCGTGTCGACCGCGGTCTGATGTGGAGACGTTCACCCTCGATCCACGCCGAGGTCCCGCCGGCGGACATGAGGGCCGTCGCGAGATCCATCCACGACACGTGCACAGCGCCGCAGGCCACCTCGAACCGATAGACCATCATCGGCCGGCAACGGTCGGAACGGCCAGGCCGGCAAGCCGAGAACACTTGGCGCTTCAACTCCGAGACGATCTCATGCGCGGTCGGCTGCGAAGCCTGTACGATGAGGCGGCCGTCACGATGATCGCAGACGGCGGGCAGTAAGACGCCTTGGCGCGCGAAAGCATTGTCCGCACCAAGTCCGAGCAGCAACGCGGACACCGCGAATACAATAAGGTGCGGAATCAAGCGTAGATGCACCTAGCAGCCCCCATGCAGGCACGACAGCATGCCGCATATCTGGCAAGAGCGGCATGACTGTGACAGCCCCGTCATTTTATCGGGTTGTCTAGCCGCTGCAGTCGAATTCTTTGGTCCTTGCTTGATAGAACCTTAATCGCATCGCCCGCACTTCGCAGGCTTCAGAGGCTATATTCTTGAAATACTTGAGGCTTTCGGTTCAATGCGGGGCAGGCAGATGAGCCGGATGCGTCACAATCAACATCGAGCGTCTATTGGCGCAGGCCACGCGTTGACATCAGCAACCTTGGGCAAAAACAGCTCGGCCTGACGGTTTGCCCAATCGACAGAGTAGCTGTGACGCGCTACCTCGCCGCCCGAAGCCAGTTGCGTCTCAGTCACCGGATCTCGTTCACCGATGCCCTCTTACAAGATCGCCATGGCCGCGAGCGACCAGGACATGGCCCGTACACTGTCCGGTGCACTGTCTGATCTGGTTGAGCCGCCTCCCGATGCGGTCACCACGTTCGAGTCGGGCGATGGCTGGATCGTCGAGGCCTACTACGCCGAGCATCCTGACAGCGAGCGGCTCACCAAAGAGCTCGGCGCCCTGCTGTCGTTTGCTGTACCCCAAATCGAGGTGGTGGAGGTCCCTGACGAGAACTGGGTGGCCATCTCCCAAGCCGCCCTGCCGCCAGTGAGCGCGGGACGGTTCACGATCCATGGCAGCCATGATCGCGGACTCGTGCCTCGGGGGCCTAATACCTTGCTCATCGATGCCGGCGAGGCTTTCGGCACCGCTCATCACGCGACGACACAGGGTTGCCTCATCGCGCTCGACCGGGTGACGCGTCGACGCCAATTCGAGAGTGTGTTGGATCTGGGTTGTGGTTCGGGTGTGCTCGCCATTGCGGCGGCTCGTGCGCTCCCCGGGGCGAGGATAGAGGCGAGCGATAACGATCCGGTGGCGATCTCTGTGGCGCGCACCAATGCTCGGCTCAACGGTGTTGCTGGGCGCATTCGGATGTGGGTGGCCGATGGGCTACCACGCAGTCGTGTTCGTGAAGGCAATTATGATCTGATCCTGGCGAATATCCTTGCCGATCCTCTCGTCGCACTCGCGCAAGACGTGGCGTGGGCCCTTAGGCCAGGCGGCGTGGTCATCCTTTCCGGTCTGCTCGTCCGGCAGGCGGAGTACGTCATTGCCGCCTACCGGTCTCATGGCTTCTCACTGGTCGACCATCGGCGCCTCGCCGGCTGGTCGACGTTGACGTTGATCAAAGATCGAAAAGGTGTCGCTCGCCCAGTCGCTCAGCCCATGCGCGCGGCGTAAACCGCTCGCAGGCCCGGATGCGGTGAATTTCGTCCTCCGCAATCCCGATGTCCCGCAACAGATGATCAGGCAGAATGGCAAGGTGCTGCCGAACCCGGCGCTCCTCTGCTGCGTTGCGAAGCCTATCGATGATTGCAGCCGCGCGGCGGAGCAGCGCCTGGCCGAAGTTTTCAGCATGGGATTGAGCTGGCACATGCACAGCCAGCGGCACTGACCGTGAAGGGGTGCTCATGACATCTCATCCTGTAGAAAGAAGGCACACAAACGGGTCTGGCCGGAACGGTCAAGTTCCAGCCAGAGCGATGACGTAGATCTCGGAAACTGCGCGATCGTCCGCTCAGTTCGGCAGGCGGCGTTCCTTCCGGATCTGCCGGATCTGCTCGTCCGTGTACCCCAGCTCAGCGAGCCGCGAGTCGCTCAAGCCGGAAAGGTAGTTCACGAGATACCGGGTCGCCTGGGCCTCGCGAGCAGCCAACAGGCGGTTGTAGACCCGCTGGAGCCAACCGGCCGACCTCGCCTTCTCGGAAGTGGACTGAGGAATTGAATGGACGTCGTAGGCGATTTCAGTGCTCATGTTCAACTCATCTCTGTTAAAGTTATTGATCTGGTTTCTTGGGGGACGATCTGGGCGCCGTCCTCCCAGGTTTGTTTCTTATATAGTCCTGTTTTCGCACCTGCGGTATGCGGCATACCGCATTGCAGCAATGCGGCCGACGCATGCTGAGATGAGCGTGATCGCAAAGGTGTCAAAGAACCGAATCGTCCCTTGAGATAGGGTGCAGTTCGGACGGCTTCAACCGGGCCGGCGGACGCTCGTAAGCTCCAGATTTGCGGTTTCTGGCTCGGTTTCGGATGTGCGCAGGATCAGCACGGGGCAGCTCGCAGACCGTAGCACCTTCTTTAATATGTGAGCATGGGGAACATCCCACCTTCCTCTCCAGGCGAGCACGATGAGGTCCGTGGACTGCGTTTCGGAGAGGCGTAGGATTTCCATAGCCGGCTCCCCTCGGGCCAGCGATACGCGTACCCGAACGTGGTTCAACGGGCACAAGCTGGCGATGCGCTTGGCGAACTCATTGCTCCACGACGGCCAATCGTGTTGTGGCTGGTCAATGTAGCGCGGCGTCGTAAAAGCCCCGGGCTCCTCGGGCGTACCCTTGGCCTGCGCCACGTGGGCCACGTGCAGCTCTGCCTCGGCCTGACTTGCCAGGTCGATTGCCGGAATGAGGGCAGCACTGGTGGTTGGCGTGCCGTCGTGCGGGACCAGCACGTGCTGAAGGCGCCACACGCCAGTGCCGCGCTCCGGAGGAACGAGCACCACGGGACAGGAGGCCTCGCGGATGACGTCCGTGGCTGTGCGGCCCAGCAATTCCGCTCGTTGCGGCCGGCTATGCCGGCACATGACGACCAGGCGAGAGTTGAGCTCGTGCACAGCACGGAGGATTTCTGCGGCTGGCACCCCGGTGCGCGACTCGAGTGGGAGACCGTCGAGGATCGGCGTCCCGTGCGCTAAGCAATCGCGCAACTCCACCTCGCCCAGTTTCTGATCGCTGACGTGGAGCCCTCGGACGCTCATGTGTCCGATTTGGCTCAACACCTTTGCAACCGGCACTGCGGCCAGTGCCTGCGCTGAGCCGTCGAGCGGGACGAGAATGACCGGCTCGTTCATCATGAAACGCTCTCTGTGGTTTGGATGCGATCACCGCTATTGGACAGGGTTACGTCGTGCCAACGCCCACGGTGATGGAAGCGCATGGAAAGTCGCTGCCAACCGGCCGGAAGTCTTGGATCGTATGTGGGATCGTTTTGATTAAGGTTTAGTCCGGCAAATCCGAACACCACTGCCTGCCACAACCCACCGAGTGCTCCAATATGCACGCCGGCGGCTGCGTTGCCCATATTGTTGGCCAGATCGATCTCCGCAGATTGTCGGAAATAGTGCTCAGCGAGTGACATTTTGCCGAGGCGTGCCGCAAGGAGGGCATGAATTGCGGGACTGAGCGAGCTGCCGTGGTCACAACGGGGCTCGTAGTAGTCGAAATTCACTCTGCGAACATCGTCCGGGAAGCGATCCCAAAGGAGATGGATCAGCATCAGGACGTCCGGCTGCTTGATGACTTGCGACTGCGCGATGCGCTCACGCCCTAGTAAGATGTCAATTGGCGCAGCCCGGGATTCGTAAGGCGTGAGGTCGATATCTTCGAGTTCGAAATATCCTCGGAACTGCTCGAAGAGGCCGGTTTTCTCATCAAATCCGGTATACATGTCGCGAGCAATGCCGATCCAACTATCCCGCTCTTCGTCCTCCAGTCCCAGTCGGCAAGAAAGTGCGTGCCAGGTCTCGGGCCACTGCTCGGCAACCAAGGCGGTGAGCTCCGCCGCGGTTTGCAGGTTCCATTGTGCCATGCCGTTTGTGTAGGCGTTGTCATCGACCGACACGTGGTATTCGTCAGGCCCGATCACGCGACGAATGTGATAACGTCCGTCATCCTCGCGCGTGACGCGGCTGGCCCAAAACCGCGCCGTTTCGATCAGAATTTCGAGACCCGCGTTCAACAGGAAAGAAACGTCGCCTGTCGCCCGCCAGTAATTCCAGACGGCATATCCCACATCGGCGCTGATGTGCTGCTCCTGCTCGCCTGTGAGAATGCGGACAACCTCACCGTCGGGAGCAATCGCGTACGGCGGGGTCGCCTCTTCGCCATCGACCGATTCCCAAGGGTAAAGAGCGCCTCGATACCCGTTGCGAGAAGCCTTGGCGCGCGCAGCGGGCAGTGTGTGATAGCGGTACATCACCAAAGCGCGTGCGGCCGCCGGGTCGCAAAGGAGGAAAAACGGCAGCATGTAGATTTCTGTGTCCCAGAAGACGTGTCCTCTGTAACCGGCTCCTGTCAGTCCGCGGGCGCCGATGGACACAAATTCGTCTTGAGGGTTCGCAGAGCTCATCAAGTGATAGAATGCGAACCGCATTGCCTGTTGGGCAAAATGATCGCCTTCGATCTGTAAGTCAGCTTCGCGCCACTTTGCGAGCCATGCCTGACGGTGGCGATCGATAACGCCTTTCAAGTTTTGGAGCGCTTCGGACGACTTTCTTCGGGCCTCTTCATCCGGCTCGTCGGTCTCACGGGACGTGTATAAGGCCGCGACGCGATCAATACGGTAGGTTTGACCTGCGGCTACCTGGAAATCCCGCCGGCCATCCATCAACTCACTTGAGCCGATCTCCTCCGCGTCTGGTCCGACAACGCGGTCTGCGACAGCGACGGCGACTTTCGTGTGATTGTTGACAACTTGCGTAGCTAATCCGGTCAGATGGGCATCGGCTACAATTTGCCCACTGTAATTCTCTGGCGTGATCCAGACGCATTGAACCAGCAGATTTCGGTCCGCGAGAGAGGCGAGGCGGCAGAAACGAAGCCGCGTGATCCGCCCATTTCCATCCTGATGTCGCCACTCCCTCCAGTGGATACCCTGCCGGAAATCGAGGATCCGGCGGTGCTCAAGGTTGTGACCCAGGTCCATGCGTAGGGTGTGGTCACCGACTGTAATGGACAGGTGAGTCCAATCCGGGATCGTCACGAGGCTGGCGACGGATCCAGGGTGCGCGACATAAACCCCTGCCACAACGGTCGCAGGGGTGGACATCGGGCAACCTTCGGCAAGTGATCCACGGATCCCGGAATGGCCATTCCCGATTGAGAAGAGGGATTCGACCTCGTGTTCACGAGTAAGGGTGAAACCTTCGTCAACAATAATCCAATCGGGATCGCGGGTGGGTTCAGCAAGCAATAGAGCGCGTGTCCGCACTGAACGAGCTTCCAGATTATCGGAAACGTCTATGCCCATATATGGACCTCGCCTGTAACGCGTCGGAGAGACGGTCACTGAACGGGAACCGGCTCATACGCGCGATGTTCCCCCGCGTGTTGGTGCTCACTCAATGATTGTGGAGAGAGTAAAGCTACCACTTGTGGTTATGTAGCATCGGCGGCAGGCTCAATGAGCTGAGGAGGTCGCCATGACGATGTATGTTAGGGCTTGCGAGTTCTTGCGCAAAGCGCTCGCGGCGGGGCCGCGGCGTCGTACTGAGGTGATCGCAGCCGCCGAGCAGGCCGGGATCAACTACGGTGCCGTTCTCCTAGCGGCGCGGAGACTTGTCCGCGATGGGGAGTGGTGGCAACTCGGTCCGGCCACGGTACCGTCGGATCGTCAGGCTGACTGAACCGGCTACCGTGGGTGGGCTTTCTCACGGGGGCGCACATATCCGGCGCTGTTCGGCTCGATTTCACGAGCCGGGAATTCGAAAGATCAAAAAGTTGCAAGGTGATCTCTGGCGTTCGAGCCAGAGGTCACCTTTGTTATTCTTTCTTCCACAGGCGATGATCCGCGCCGAAGATTGGCCGGATATTAGATGGGTCATCGTCGATTGCGGCGACAACTTATCCTTGGGGCGCTGCCATTCCGATCATTGAAGCCGCAGTTTCGATGGACAGGCAAGGCCTCTGCTGACGTGGCCATCTTTTTGGCAAACGAGAAGTTCGGCAACCCCGATGTCTGCATGGGAACCTGCAGGCATTGGCACAGTTTGAGCGTATTCGAGCGGGTGGGAGCATCTAGGGGCAGGGAGTTCTCCTCAACCAGATTTCAGCTTGTCATCAGGAGATCCCAATGCGCGCTAAACTTTCGAGAACTGCCGCTTTCGGTCTCACCGCCTTTGCCGCGATCCTGGCCGGAGGGTTGGCCGTGGCAGCAACGAGCCATGACGGTCCTTCCAGCTTGACCCTCGCTCAAGCTGCGCCACTGCCCCCGCCCGGGCAACTGCAGGTGGCGCCGCAGGAATCGCCAAGCATGAGGGATCGGGCCACGATGGGTCGCGACCGCCCGAGGCATCACCGAAAGATGCGAATGCGCAGGCACGTAATGAAGCTGGTCTTCGCCATCGCGGATGAGGACGGCGACGGTGCACTTTCATTCGAAGAGGTGATGGATATCCACAAGCGCATTTTTGGCGCGATCGACGCGGACAACGACGGGAAGATCACGCAGGAAGAAGTCAGGATGTTCGTGCAGGATTGATGCCGAACTGGCGAGTTGAGCTAAGAGCTGGCAGGGGCACAGTTTACCAAGCACGAATTGGTAGCGAGGACCTCTTCTATAGACGCAACATCACCGGCACTGGGTGGCGCCGGTGATGTTGCCTGAGATTGCCAGAATTGATGGCAATTTTACGGGCGCAGCTTCCGACCCGATTAAGCCGCGAACTTTTCGATATCAGCGCCCTTCTGGAGAGCCTCGACGAGCCATTTCGGCTTGCGGCCCCGGCCCGTCCAGGTCTGGCTGGGATTAGCGGGATTGCGATACTTGACAGCCGGTGCCTTCTTGCTCTTGCGCGGAGCCTTGGCCTTCGCACCAATCAGCTCGCTGACGTCGAGGCCGGATTTCTTGGCAAGCTCCAGAATTTTCCTTCTGACTTGCTCCTGCTCCTCCTGGCGGCGCGCCTCAATGGCCGCCTGAACCCGCTTTTGAAGGTCCAGCAGCTCCTTGTACGACATGCTTTCGACTTTGCTCGGTCTAGCCATTGCTTACCTCCTAAGTTGATCCGTGATGCTCGTGGGGTCACGGGTGAAATACGTGGATGATGTGTTATTTCACATTGATGTGGTTCTCAAGTTATTAACCGCCAAAACAAATGCGACGATTCGCCTTTGGTCTTAGAAGGAGTATGGGATGTCAGGCAAAGAGCGCTCAGATCTCGTGTTGTTTTTGTCTGGCGAAAGCCATGACTCCCGCGGTCGGCGACTAGAGGACATTCTGAACTTCACAGATAAGCAGCTCGAAGCTTATCACGACTTCATTCAGTGGCTATTTCCCCTGGATACACCAAGCGCGGCGGTGCCCGGGTCTCCCGTCCTCACCTCCGCTGACATCGAAGCAATCCGAGCCGACGAGTCTTGCCAAACGAACCTGAAGCGTTCTGCAGAACGCATGAAAAGGTTCTATGCCGAGAATGATCATTGGCTGGTTCCAACAAATCACAATCATTTGCGGATCACGCGGATCATCCGCTCACTTAAGCAACTCGTCGGCCGCGAGGATGCTGAGAAGTTCTTCGATGCCATGATGAAACGGGTCCGCGAGTCGGGTGCCCGCGTCTCGAGCACCAGCCAGCGTTATTGGCGTGAGGCGCTCGGCGAAAGTTGATGAGCTGGAGCGGTTATCATAACCGACGCACCCTTTCACCAGCGAAATCGTCGTCTTCAGTCGAGGAAGTGGGTGAGACTGAGACCCTGCAACCGCCAGCACGAGCTTCTCTCATCCTCTCTCGGCGAATGAGATGGTTGCGGATTTGATAAGTTTCAATCTGGAGAGAGCTTTGGGTGAGATTTCGCGAAAACCCTCGCGAAGGAGGGTGTTCCTTTTCGCCAATCTAGAGTGATGAGCGAAACGGAGACACGGATACGCAATCAATCCGCGTCTCCAAGATCGTGCTCGATCTACGGCAGCTCGGATCAGGCGAGCCCGGCGAGGGCAGATATCGCCATATCGGCTATGAGCCCCAAAAGCAGGGCCCACCCCACGTCGCGATTGGAACGGAAGCGACGGAGGCAGTTTGCGGGATCATTCGTATTGAGTGTGCTAACCTGCCAGGCCAGCTGAATGGCAACAAGCGCGAGGGCCGTGAAGAAGATCAGATGCGCACCAGCAAGGAAGCCGGCTATGGCCCAAAGCACGACTGCCCCGCCATAAAAACCCGCCACCCAGTTCTGCGTTGCCTCACCGAAGCGTAGCGCCGTCGATTTGAGGCCGAGGAGGGCATCGTCCTCTTTGTCCTGATGAGCGTAGATGGTGTCGTAACCGATGGTCCACAAAACGCAGCCGGCATAGAGCACGAACGCTGTCGTGCTTAGGGTGCCGTATATTGCCGCCCAGCCGACGAGGGCTCCCCATTTGAACGTGAGGCCCAATACGACCTGTGGCCAGAAAGTGAATCGCTTTGAAAATGGGTAAATTGCGACAAGCGCCAGCGAGGCAATTCCGAGCCAAATCGTGAACGTGTTGAACTGAACCAGGACGGCGAGGCCTATCAGCGACAATGCGACTCCGAAAAGGAGCGCCTGGGCGACGCTGACCTGGCCAGAGGGGATCGGTCGCCCGGCCGTGCGTGCAACCTGTCCGTCGTAATTGCGGTCGACAATATCGTTCCAGGTGCAGCCGGCGCCTCTCATGACGAACGCGCCCACGAGGAACAGCAGCATGTACCAAAGGTTTGGATACGGCCGTCCCATGGAAAGCTCGGCCAGCGCCAATGACCACCAGCAGGGGAACAAAAGCAGCCAGGAGCCGATCGGACGATCCAACCGGGCAAGCTTCAGATAAGGCTGAATGCTGGCAGGCGCGTGCCGGTCCACCCAGTTGTCAGGTGGTGCGTCGGCGATGATCTTGGAGGTATCGCTCGTCGAGTTCATTTGAACCGGCCACGTAAGCTGAAACGAGGTCTCGAAGGGTCAATCAGCGTGGGCCGCCGATGTCAACCGGATCAGGCGGGGCGAAGAGCCGCCCAGAGTTTCCGACGGTTCCACTGGTATGGGCTACCCCGGCATCGTTTCGTGCGCTATCAGGCGGCATGGCTATTCACGACTTCACCGCACAACGTCTTTTCGTCGAAGCAGATCTTTCCACCGGTTCGTCAATCCCATGTACGGATGCGCAGGCGAATTACCTACGCAATGTTCTCCGGCTCGGGGCAGGCGCGGAGATTCTGGTGTTCAATGGCCGGCACGGCGAATGGCGGGCACGGGTCGGTTTCGTGGGCAAGCGCGGCTGTGCATTAGAACCGCTGGAGCAGGTGCGGCCGCAGGAGAGCGGCCCCGACATCTATTACCTATTCGCGCCGCTGAAAAGGGCCCGGCTCGATTACATGGTCCAGAAGGCGACGGAGCTCGGGGTTGCAGCATTGCAACCGATCCTTACGCGCCATACCGTAGCCGAGCGCGTCAATCTCGAGCGCATGCGAGCCAATGTCATCGAGGCGGCAGAGCAGTGCGGAATCCTGCGCGTGCCCGAGATCGGCGAGCCGAAGAAGCTGGATCGGGTGCTTGCCCGGTGGGACCCAGGCCGGCCGCTCGTGTTCTGTGACGAGCGGGCTCCGATCAAGAACCCGATCGAAGCGCTGAGCACCGTTGAGCCAGGCCCGGTCGGTGTTCTGATTGGACCGGAAGGAGGGTTCTCCGCAGAGGAGCGGGAACAGCTCTTGGAGCTCCCGTTTACATTGCAGGTATCGCTCGGGCCTCGGATTATGCGCGCGGATACGGCAGCAGTTGCCGCTTTGGCACTGGTCAACGCAGTGCTCGGAGACTGGCGAGGTTGATCGCGTATGCTTGAGTGCCTGTCCGATAGAGCGAAGGAACTCTTGTGCTCCGACCGAAGGGCGGGATAAAGCAGCGAGAATTCTACAGTCCCGAACTATCGAACAAGCAGAGGTCCTCATGTCGACCCGCCAGGATGGAGCGTCCGAGAGCCCAATCGTCCGTTCGCGAGACGATCTGGTGCAGTGGATCGCGGACGGCTCGAAGCCCAAGGAGGATTGGCGGATCGGGACCGAGCACGAGAAGTTCGCCTTCCACACCGACACACTCAGCCCGGTTCCCTACGAGGGCCCCCGCGGCATTCGCGCGCTAATGCAGGCCCTCATCGACCGTTACGGCTGGGAGCCGATCATGGAGGGCGAAAACATCATCGCTCTCAAACGACCCAAAGGGGAGGGGGCCGAAACGATTTCGCTCGAGCCAGGCGGCCAATTCGAGCTGTCCGGTGCGCCCGTCGAGACACTGCATGAAACCTGTGCCGAAGCCCGTATGCACCTGGAACAGGTGGCTGATGTCGGCAAGCAACTCGGTCTTGGATTTCTCGGGCTCGGTTTCTCACCGAAATGGACGCTGGCCGAGACGCCGCGAATGCCAAAGCAGCGGTACGCGGTGATGACGCGGTACATGCCTCTGGTGGGCAGCCAAGGCCTGGACATGATGTACCGAACCTGCACCATCCAGGTGAATCTCGACTTCGGGGACGAGGCGGACATGGTAAAAAAATTCCGCGTCTCGCTCGCCCTGCAGCCGATTGCGACGGCATTGTTCGCGGCGTCCCCGTTTAAAGAAGGCAAGCCCAATGGTTTCAAATCGCTGCGCTCGGAGGTATGGCGGGACACGGATCCGAACCGCACCGGGATGCTGCCCTTCGTGTTCGAGCCCGGCATGGGGTTTGAGCGATACACCGACTATGCGCTCGACGTGCCGATGTACTTTGTTTACCGGGACGGCAAGTACATCGACGTGGCGGGATCTTCGTTCCGCGATTTCATGGAGGGTCGGCTCCCGCAGCTACCGGGTGAGCTGCCGACGCTGGACGACTGGTCGGACCACCTGACGACCCTGTTCCCAGAAGTCAGGATGAAGCGCTTTCTCGAAATGCGTGGCGCTGATGGCGGCCGTTGGCGGCGGATCTGTGCGCTGCCCGCATTTTGGGTTGGTCTGCTTTATGATGGAACGGCGCTCGATGCCGCTTGGGATCTCGTCAAGAGCTGGACAGCGGAGGAGCGGCAGGAGTTGCGTGATTCAGTTCCCAAGGCGGCGCTACAGGCGCGGTTCCGGCGCGGAACGGTTCAGGATATCGCGATCGAGGCGGTCGCCATCGCACGCTCTGGGCTCAAAAACCGCGACAGGCGCAACTCCCGGCAGCAGGACGAAACGATCCATCTCGCGTTCGTTGAGGAAACCGCGGCAAGCGGCCGCACGCCCGCAGATGATCTGCTCGAGCGCTATGCGGGGCCGTGGCAGCAGGACATCAACCACGTTTTTACGGACTATGCCTTTTAAGTTTTAGCCCCTGGAGGAAAGCCGGTTCAGACTGTATTCATCCACTGGGAGCTTAAGTCACCTGCGCTTAGGACAGGAGGTCCATAGGTGTTTCGCAGGCTCCTCATGCTGGTACTGATTTTCGGAGGTGTGGCGGTTTCGGTGCCGCTCGCCTCTGAGATGAAGCTTGCCCAGGGGGGCGCGTGCACGGCGTCCTGCCGTGCCCAGTACAATCAGTGCCGCATTGCGACCAAGGGGTCGTCCTCCTGCGATGCTCAGTTCGCCGCCTGCATGAGGCGCTGCATCGCAACCCGGCGGTGATGCTTCATCAGTCGTTGGCCGCCCCAGCCGTTTCCCAAAGTCAGCTTCCGCAGGTCAACTGCTGGTGGAATCTTTCACAACGATGACGCACAGGCGGCGTGGACCGTGAGCGCCCATGACGAGCTTTCCGCCGACGTCAGCGGTGCGTGACGGCCCAGATATGAAGTTGACCGTCCTCGGCATGGTATTCGGACCAAACCGAGCACGAACTAGGTCCCACGCATCCTCGTAGGCGGGCACGAGATTGGCCTGCTCGACGACGACGATGTGTGTCTCCGGCACGAAGTTGAGCGTCACCGGGTTGTCGGCTCCAGACGCCAGCACCAGCGTGCCGGTCTCGGCTACGGCGGCTGTGGCGCGTGTGAGGCCAACACCGTCGTTCGGTTGCGCCCGGCCGAGCAGCATTTCCAGGTGCGGCTCCGAGCCCCAGGGGAGCTGGGTCAGCATGGCGTCGCCGCCCACGCGGATGCGTGCGGGAAGGTTGTTCGACCGCAGATAATCGGCGATCGCCGATGGAATTTGCTGCCTCGACTCGATCTCCAGCACCGTGGCGGATTCGCGCTCCAGGAATCCGCGGAACAGCGCGAGGAGCTGGTCAGGTGTTCTGTCCTTGACGCGCGCGGGGATCAGATGGCGTCCTCGGGCCGCAAGGCGCTCATTGACGATCTGCCGCCGCTCGGCATCGTTCGCTTTGGCACCGAGACCCGCACGGATTTTTGACAGAATGGCATCGCGGCTCGTCATCTCGGTGCTCCCGCCTTGTGCTCCGCCCAGAGCTGTTGGAACGTCCGGCCCTGGGGTGCTGGGAAATCGCGGTGCTGCGTCCAGCCGCCAGCCAGCGGTAGCCAGCGGAAGGCACCGCGGCGCCGGCCCAGCGCGCCCAGGAAAGCCGCCGCCAGCCGCATCGTCATGTGATAAAGGGCTGGCCGGGTGGCGAGCCATGCCCAGGTCTTGAGACCGAGGCGGAAGGGGCGCGACTGTCCACCCAGCTCAAACTCCGCCTCGCGATGATGCCGCATAAGCTTCGGCAGCGGAATTTTCATCGGGCAGACCTGCTCGCAGCGCCCACAGAACGTTGAGGCATTGGGCAGGTCGGATGCCTCGCGAACGCCGATGAGAGCCGGCGTCAGCACCGACCCGATCGGTCCCGGGTAAACCCAACCGTACGCATGCCCGCCGATGGCCGCATAGACGGGGCAATGGTTCATGCAGGCGCCGCAACGGATGCAGCGCAGCACCTCGCGGAAGGCGGTCCCCAGCAACTCCGAACGGCCGTTGTCCAGAATGACCACGTGGTAGGCTTCCGGACCATCAGGATCATCAGCCCGCCGCGGTCCGGTGGAGAAGGTGGTGTAGGTGGAGATTTCTTGCCCTGTCGCCGAGCGCGCGAGCAGGCGGAGAATTGCGCTCACGTCCTCTCGCGTGGGCACGATTTTCTCGATGGAGGCGACGGCCACGTGCACGCGGGCGAGCGATTGCGTCAGGTCACCGTTGCCCTCGTTTGTGACGATCACAGATGATCCGGTTTCAGCCATGAGGAAATTCGCGCCGGTGATGCCGACATCGGCCGCCAGGAACTTCTCCCGCAGCACCTGTCTGGCTTCGCCGACGAGCTGGGCCGCCTCGTCGAGAACGCGGTCCTTCGGAAGGCTGGTATGCAGGCGGCGGAAATCGGCCTCGACCTGGTCCTGGGTCAAATGGATGGCGGGCGCGATGATGTGGCTCGGTGTTTCGCCGCGGATCTGCACGAGGTATTCACCGAGATCGGTCTCCACCACCTCCATGCCAGCGGCCTGGAGCTCGGCATTGAGGCCGATCTCCTCCGTGATCATGGATTTGCCTTTGGTGACGATCTTGGCGTTTGCCTCCCGGCAAATGTTGAGGATGATCTCGCGCGCCTCCGCGGCCGTTGCTGCCCAGTGCACCTTCGCTCCCGCCGCGGTGGCATTGCGCTCGTACTCTTCTAGGTAGAGGTCGAGGTGCGCGAGCGTATGGTCTTTGATGTCTCGCCCGATCTCGCGGAGGTCGTCGAACTCTGGCAAACGGGCGCGGGCAGCGGCACGGTTCGCGACGAGGCCGGTCGGCAGCCCCGCGAGCGCCCGTTGGAGCTGCGCATCGGTCAGCGCGACGCGCACATTCTGCTTGAAGGACTTCGTCGTAGGCTTCATCGGGCGATCCTTTTGCCGGCGTCAGGCGTGCGGCGATCGTCAGCTTGGCGCGAACGAGATCTTGGAGGCAAGGCCAAAGGGGTGCTCACTTTCCTGACCCGGCGATCGGCGGATCGGAAATTTCCCCGGCAAGCACTTCCGCCACATGGCGAACCGCGATCCGGCGCCCTTCGCGCTTGAGCTTCCCAGCCATGTTCAACAGGCACCCGAGATCGCCTGCGAGCAACAGATCGGGGTCGGTCGCTGCCACATTGGCCGTCTTCTTTTCGACCATAGCGTTGGAGATGTCCGGATACTTCACAGCGAATGTGCCTCCGAACCCGCAACAAACCTCGGCATCAGCCATTTCGGCGAGTTCAAGACCTCTTACGGAGGCGAGGAGCCGCCGTGGCTGGTCCTTGATCCCGAGCTCGCGGAGACCAGAGCAGCTGTCGTGATAGGTAACTCGGCCCTGGAAGTCGGCATCGACGCTTTCCACGCCACGCACGTCGACCAGAAAAGAAATCAGCTCGTAGACCCGCTCTGCAAACGCCTTTGCCTTTCCCGACCATTCGGGATCGCCGGAAAGTAGGGCCGGATAGTGCAGCTTCAACATACCGGCGCAGGAGCCGGATGGAGCGACAACATAGTCAAAGCCCTCGAACGCCGAGATCGTCTGGCGCGCCAGCGCCGCGGCGTCGCTCCTGTCACCGGAGTTGTAAGCCGGCTGACCACAACACGTTTGCGCGACCGGTACCTCGACGGAGCAGCCTGCTTGCTCCAGCAACTTGACCGCCGCAAAGCCGACGGAGGGCCGCATCAGATCGACGAGGCAGGTGACAAAGAGGCCCACGCGTGGCTTGCCGGGCAGGGGTCCGTTCATAGGCCGAAATGCCTCCGATCATTGAATTTGCGGCGCGGACGAGATCCGCGCCGGAACACTCCGCTGCTTCTATCCCGCACCGAGCTATCGCGCCAAGAGGCAGTCGACCAGGCTTGGCGCGTGCTTACTGCTGCGAGAATTTTTTGAGGAAGGCGATGACGTCCTTACGCTCCTGCTCGTCACGAAGACCTGCGAAGGCCATCTTGGTCCCGGGCATGAACTTTCTTGGGTTCTCGAGGTAGGCCATCAGGTTTTCCTCGGTCCAAACGAGACCTTCTTCAGCCGCCTTTCTGTTGGCCTTGGAGTAATTGAAGCCATCGACCCCGCCTGCAACCCTCCCTACGATGTCGTTGAGCTGGGGACCAACTGTGTTCTTGGCGCCATCTCCGATCTGATGGCATGCACGGCATTTCCTGAAGACCTGTTCGCCGTTTTCAGCATCCTGTGCAGCGGCCGGGCTTAGTGCAGCCACGAGGAAGACCAATCCTATCAATCCCCTTGAGTGCATCGTTCCGTTTCCTCTATCAGTCGTTCAGAAGCCGGTGGATACCGCTAGATACCTGTACTTGCGGTAACGAGTTCGGTTGGCCCAGCTTTCGACGAAGCACGGCGGCGCTGCGCCCAGCGGACGTTTCTGCCGCTCTGCCAACGACCGAGTCATGACCCACATAAACGGTGATCGCAACGCGACCAGGTTGCCCCTTCTGCCGCAGCCGTGCCAATTAGAAGCCCTGGTGGCAATTTCGTCGCTACATTGACCCGAGGCTCGAATGTCGTCCATTCAGCTGCCGGAGCCCAGTCCGGAAATTCTCGCCCGCCGAGACGCGATCATCGCTGACCTGAAGGCTCTTGTCGGCGCGGAGGCCGTAGTCAGCGATGAGGATGGCCGGCGTGCCTATGAGACGGATGGGTTGACGGCTTACCGGAAAATGCCGCTCGCCGTCGTGCTGCCGCAAACGACCGAGGAGGTCAGCGCAGTCCTTCGCTATTGTCATCAGAACGGCATCAAGGTTGTTGCGCGAGGCGCAGGTACCTCGCTCTGCGGCGGCGCTCTGCCGGCGGAGGATGCCGTTGTGGTCGGCGTGTCGAAGATGAATCGGGTGCTGGAGGTCGATTACGCTAGCCGCATTGCCGTTGTGCAGACCGGCATCACCAACCTCGCAGTCTCGAATGCGGTGAGTAAGGACGGCTTCTTTTATGCGCCCGATCCTTCCAGCCAGCTTGCCTGCACGATCGCCGGCAATCTCGCCATGAATTCGGGCGGCGCACATTGCCTCAAGTACGGCGTGACGACGAACAATGTGCTCGGCGCCAAGATTGTGCTGATGGATGGCGAAATCATCGAGATCGGGGGCGCTCATCTCGATGCTCCGGGGTACGACCTGCTGGGCTTGATCATCGGTTCGGAAGGGCAGCTCGGCATCGTGACGGAAGCGACGGTGCGCATCCTGCGTTCGGCAGAGAACGCTCGCCCAATGCTGCTCGGCTTCGAGTCGAGCGAGGCAGCGGGTGCTTGCGTCTCCGCAATCATCGGCTCGGGCATCATTCCCGTTGCGATCGAATACATGGATAAGCCGGCGATCGAGGTGTGCGAGGCCTTCGCCAAGGCCGGCTACCCGCTCGATGTCGAGGCGTTGCTGATCGTCGAGGTCGAAGGCTCAGAGGAGGAAATTCAGGATCTGCTCGCGCGCCTCGTGAAGATTGCCGAGCCGTTCAATCCGAAGACGGTAAAGGTGAGCAGCAGTGCGGCGGAGAGCGCGAAGATCTGGAGGGGGCGCAAGTCCGCATTCGGTGCTATCGGCCGCATCTCCGAGTACTACTGCATGGACGGTACCATCCCGCTGAAGCAGCTTCCGCAGGTGCTGACACGCATATCGGAAATTTGCGGCAGCCATGGCCTCAAGGTCGCGAACATCTTCCATGCCGGCGATGGCAACCTGCACCCGCTGATCCTCTACAATGCGAACGACCCACAAGAGGTGGAAAAGGCGGAACTGGCTGGCGCCGAAATTCTGAAGCTGTGCGTCGAGGTGGGCGGCTGCCTGACCGGCGAGCACGGTGTGGGCATCGAAAAGAGAGATCTGATGCGCCACCAGTTCAGCGAGACGGACCTGCTGGTGCAGATGCGCATAAAATCGGTGTTCGACCCGGACTGGCTACTCAATCCGGCGAAAGTCTTCCCGTTGGCCGAGCGCGTGATGCTCGACAACGCGGCCTAAGGAGTGCGACCTGTGCCGACGGTCAGACCCGGAGCGGAGTGGGAGCTGGCAAACCTCGTGGTTGCCGCCACCGAGCGGAAAAGGCCTATAGAGGTCATGGGTGCCGGCACCAAGCAGGGCGTCGGCCGGCCCATTCAATCAGCGCTCACTATCTCGACCAGTGCTCTGCGGGGCATCACGCTGTATGAGCCGACCGAGCTTGTCATGTCGGCGCGCGCTGGCACGCCGGTGATTGAGGTCGAGGCTCAGCTCGCAGCCCGCGGGCAGATGCTGCCGTTCGAGCCGATTGATCTCGGCCCGGCGCTGGGCGCCGAGGCGGGGCGCGGCACCATCGGCGCGGTGTTCGCAACTAACCTGTCCGGAGCTCGGCGTGTGGCGACCGGTTCCGCTCGAGATCATCTCCTTGGTGTTCGGGCGATCAACGGGCGCGGCGAGACGTTCAAGTCCGGCGGTCGCGTGCTGAAGAATGTCACGGGATACGATGTTGCGCGCGGGTTGGCCGGAAGCTGGGGCACGCTCGCGATCTTGACCGAGGTGACGTTCAAGGTGGTGCCGAAGCCGGAGCGCACGGCCACCCTCGTCCTGTTTGGATTGACGGACGAGCTTGCTTCCGAGGTGATGTGCCAAGCTATGGGCACGCCCTTCGAGGTGAGCGGCGCTGTGCATCTGCCGCTGGCTATGGCCCGGCGGTTGCGGACGCCAGAGCTCCGCGATCCGGGCAAGGCGGTGACGGCAATTCGATTGGAAAATCTGGCAAATTTCGTCGACTACCGCAGCGCAAAACTTCGCGAGCACCTAGCACCATACGGAACGGTCGAGGTGTTCGGCGACGATGTGTCACTCGCGTTCTGGGGTGAGCTGCGCCAGCTGTCTGTTTTGCAGGAGGAGCGCGCAAAGCCGCTGTGGCGCGTGTCGACCAAGCCGACGGCCGGGCCTAAGGTGGTTGACGCCGTCAGGCGCCATATGGCGGCGGAGGCGTTCTACGACTGGTCGGGAGGGCTGATCTGGTTGGAGGTGCCGGAGTCAGCCGATGCCGGCGCTACGGACATTCGCCGGATCACCGCTCAGTATGGAGGCCATGCAACGCTGATGCGCGCCGATCCGAGCGTCCGCGCCGCGATCGATGTCTTCCAGCCGCTCGACCCCGGCGTTGAAAGGCTGACCCGCGGACTGAAAGCCGCCTTCGATCCGGCGGGCATTCTGAGCCCCGGTCGCATGTACGCTTTTCTTTAGATCCATCCGCCAAAGGGGCGGTCAGGCACGATGCAGACGAACTTCACGGCAGCACAGCTGCAGGACCCGCGCACCCAGGAGATCGACCGGATCCTCAGGCGGTGCGTGCATTGCGGTCTGTGCACGGCCGTTTGCTCGACTTACGTGCTGCTGGGCGACGAGCGGGACTCACCCCGCGGCCGCATCTACATGATGAAGGACATGTTCGAGCGCGGAGGACCGGCGAGCTCGGAGGTCCGCTACCATGTGGACCGCTGCCTGTCGTGCCTGTCCTGCATGACGACCTGCCCTGGCGGCGTCGACTACATGCACCTCGTGGATCATGCCCGCGCCTACATCGAGCAGACGAGCCAACGTCCATTGAAGGAGCGGCTGCTGCGGAGGCTGCTCGCCGAGATTGTGCCGTATCCGGACCGTTTCCGGCTCGCGTTAAGGGCAGCGCCGCTCGGACGTCCATTCCAAAAGCTCATGCGCCGGTTCGGGCTGAAGGAGCTGGCGGCAATGCTGGATCTGGCGCCGAAGCGCGGGATCCGTTCGCCCAAATACAGCGGCCCTGGTACGGCGATTACGCAAGCGGAGCGGAAGGGGCGGGTTATCATGCTGGCAGGCTGCGCCCAGCAGGTGCTCCGGCCCGAGATCAATGATGCCACCATTCGCCTGCTAGCCCGTCGCGGGGTGGATGTGGAGGTTGCCGCCGGGGCCGGATGCTGCGGCGCGCTCGTGCACCACATGGGACGTGAGGAGGAGGCAATTGCCTTTGCCAAGCGGAACGTCGACGCGTGGTGGAAGGTGATGAGCCGCGGGCCGATCGATGCCGTCGTCATCAATGCCTCGGGCTGCGGGACGATGGTGAAGGATTACGGGCATCTGCTCGCCGAGGTCGAAGGCTACGCGCAACGCGCCCAGAAAATCGCGGAGATGGCGCGGGACGTCACCGAGTTCCTGGCGGAGTACGATCTCGGGCCGCCCAAGCGCTGGTCGTCGTTGCGCGTCGCCTATCATTCGGCTTGCTCGATGCAACACGGCCAACAGATCACCGAGGAGCCGAAGCAGCTCCTAAGGGATGCCGGCTTCACGGTTCTCGACATACCCGAGGGGCACATCTGCTGCGGGTCTGCTGGCACCTACAATATCCTGCAACCCGAGCTGGCCCAGCAGTTGCGGGATAGAAAAACCGCTAACATTGCTTCGGTGAAGCCAGACCTGGTCGCCGCCGGTAACATCGGCTGCATCACACAGCTTGCGACCAGCTTGGATGTCCCGATCGTGCATACGGTCGAGCTTCTGGATTGGGCCTATGGCGGCCCGGTGCCACGCGGGCTGGAAGGCTACAAGCAGTTCGTCAGCGACGTGCCGGAGCCGGAGATCCCAAAAGTGAAACGAACGCTTCAGGACTTTCTGCGTGCGTGAGCGCGCGTGTCGCTAATCGAACCGCCGCGCGATCTCCCGAGTTGGTCGAGTTCAAGTCTCCCGAGGGGTTTCCCTACCGGTGAAGATCACCATTCCGGACTTCTGCCTCGTCGCGATCGTTGCACCTAACGCCTCCAATGCCGAGGCGCTCGCCCAGCGGCACTTTCGACCCGGCGAGATCGTCAGCCTGACTTCGCAGATGTGGCCGAAATTGGCAGCGGACAGATTGGCCCGCCGCGAGCTAGTCGCCCTAGAGGCCAGCGAGGCAAGCATTCAGCAGCAGATCGACCTGGTCCGGCTCGCCAAGACTTTCCATGCTCAGCCAGTGGCGATCGTCCTCTGTGACCCGGCCAGCCGCTCAGACCTCCGTAAGTGGCGTTGTTTCGAATCGACAGGCTTTCGCCCAGCGCATGCGGTTCCACCCTGGCAGATCGCGGAGCTCGAGATCGAGCGCGAGCGGTTGCCTTCGGACCTACGGCATGAGCATGGCCCGTTCGACATCATCGGCGATGTGCATGGTTGCATCGATGAGCTAACAGAGCTGCTGCACAGGCTTGGCTACACGGTCTATCTCGAGGGCAGCGGCGATGACCGGAGAGCCCATGTCGATACGCCCCCTGGTCGCCGGGTGATTTTCGTCGGTGATTTCGTCGATCGCGGGCCGAATTCCCCCGATGTGCTGCGCATCGCCATGGCGATGGTCGAGCACGGCCAGGCATTCGCGGTGCCAGGCAATCACGACGTGAAGTTTCTCCGCTGGCTTCAGGGGGCAAATGTGCGGCTGACGCACGGCCTGGACCTCACAGCAGACCAGTTCACCAAGGAAGGCGCGGAGTTCCGGAATGCCGTCCGCCACTTCCTGCTATCCCTGCCAAGCCATCTGTGGCTCGAAGGCGGACAGCTTGCTGTGGCCCATGCCGGCATTCTGGAAGAGATGATCGGTCGGGAGGCGGAGGGCGTTCGCGAGTTCTGCATTTACGGTGATACCGACGGCGAGACGGACGAGACTGGTCTCGTGGTTCGCTACAACTGGGCGGTGAACTACAGCGGCGATACGGTTGTCGTGTACGGACACACGCCAGTTCCCAACCCAGCTTGGGTCAACAACACCGTCTGCATCGATACGGGCTGCGTATTCGGCGGCAAGCTCACGGCGCTCAGGTGGCCGGAGCGGGAGGTGGTCTCCGTGCCGGCAGCCCGCATGTACGCCAAGCCAGGGCGCCCCTTCGGCCTTCCTCCGGTCCGACCAGCGGAGCGCCAACATCCGCGGCAGCGCCGACGGCCTCGACCATAAAGCGCGTGCACCTGCGCTCAGGCCGGCGGCTGGATCACCCCCACTGGCTTGCCGGCGAGCCAGCCTTCGATGGCCTCCACCATACCGCCGTAGAACACGCGATAGGTTTGCTCGGTGACGTAACCAATGTGCGGCGTCAGGAGCACGCGTGGCGCAGAGCGTAAGGGATGATCGGCCGGGAGCGGCTCGCGGTCGTATACGTCGATAGCAGCACCGCCAATCCGCCCTTCCTGAAGGGCAGCCAGCAGCGCCGCCTCATCAATGATAGGTCCGCGAGACGTGTTGATGAGGTACGCCGTCGGTTTCATCAGCGACAGCTCCCGCGCGCCGATCAGGCCACGTGTGCGGTCCGAGAGGCGCGTATGGATCGTGGTGATGTCTGAGTTGCGGAACAGATCGTCCTTCTCGACCTTCTCGGCCCCGACCTCATAACAGCGTTGGGGCGTCAGGTTCTCGCTCCAGGCAATGACCTTCATGCCGAAGGCACGGGCGTAGCGGGTCACGAGGCTGCCGATCCGGCCAAGACCGATGATCCCCAACGTCTGCCCGCGCAGATCCCGCCCGACCGTCGTCTGCCAGCCACCCGTCAGCATGGCCGCGGATTCCGTGTGAATGTTCCGCGCCAGCGATAGCATCAGCCCCATAGTAAGCTCTGCCGTGGGGTGCCCGGGGCTGGGGGTGCCGCAAACCATCACGTTCTTTTTCGCTGCCGCCGCGACGTCAATGGCAGCATTTTGCGGGCCCGAGGTCACGATCAGCCGAAGGTTCGGCAGCCGTTCGATGAGACTCGCGGGAAACGGTGTTCGCTCGCGCATCAGGCAAACCACGTCGAAGCCCACCAGCGCGCGGGCTGCGGCATCCTCATCCGCGAAGGGCTCGCTGAAGACGGTGATCCTGTGATTTTCCTGCAGGCGGGACCAGTCCGCCATCTGCATTGCCACCTGCTGATAATCATCGAGAATAGCGATTGCCACCATTTGGTGCCCTCCGCACGGTTCTGTTCTATGCTTTGCCCCGGTAGGCAGCATGTCTACATATCACGGGCTGGCTACGCCATAAGTGGAGAATCGCGGTTGGTCTGGCTTCTCATCTTCGCGGCGATGATCCTCGGGCTCGCCATGCTGCCGCAGGTGTGGGTTCGAAAGGTCATCGACCAGCATTCGGCGGATCGGCCTGACTTTCCAGGCACGGGCGGTGAGTTCGCGCGCCATCTGCTCGACCGGCTTGGGCTCAGCCATGTCCGGGTGGAGGAGACGAAGCTGGGCGACCACTACGACCCGGATACCAAGGCCGTGCGGCTGCTGCCAGCCCACTTCCGCGGGCGCTCGCTGTCGGCAGTGGTGATTGCCGCCCACGAAGTGGGCCATGCCATGCAGGACGCCACCGATTATCCTCCGCTGAAAACGCGCACCCGGTTGGCGAAGCAGGCGCAGAAGGTGGAGTCGATGGGGGCGCTAGTGATGCTTGCCGCGCCCGTGTTGATGCTTATTTCGAAGTCGCCGCACCTTTTGTTTCTGCAGGCTTTCGCCGGCATTCTGATCCTGTCGCTCACCATCCTGATCCACGCGTCGACATTGCCCATGGAGTATGACGCGAGCTTCCGTCGCGCGCTGCCCGTGTTGAAGGCCGGCGGCTACATTCCGGAGAAGGACATGCGCGCGGCGCGGCAGATCCTTCGTGCAGCTGCCTTCACTTACGTAGCGGCGGCCGCCATGAGCCTGTTCAACGTGATGCGCTGGTTCCGGGTGCTCAGGATATGAAGGCGCTCCGGCTCGCAGCGATGAGACGAAATCGGTGCTGATCTATTACCCCGACACGCCAGACCTGCCGTTGCCCACAGGCCATCGGTTTCCGGCGCGCAAGTACCGCATGCTGCGCGAGAAAATTATGCGGGACGGCATTCTCGGTAACTGGGATTTGGCGCCCTCGCCGCTTGCAGGCCTGACGGAGCTGCAGCGCGCCCATGCGCCCGAATACGTGCGGGCGGTCCTCGAAGGCACGTTGGCGCCGGAACTTCAGCGCCGCATCGGGCTGCCGTGGAGCGAGATTCTGGCGACGCGGTCCCGCGCCACAGTTGGCGGGTCGCTCGCCGCGGCCAGACAGGCTTTGCGCGACGGTCTCTCGGGGCAGCTTGCTGGCGGGACGCACCATGCGCACCGCGAATTCGGCTCCGGTTATTGCGTGTTCAACGACCTTGCCGTGGCGGCGCTGACGCTGCTCGAGGAAGGCGCGGTCGATCGCGTCGCCGTTGTCGACCTCGACGTGCACCAGGGAGATGGGAACGCTGCCCTGCTCACCGGACACCCCGGCACTTTCGTTTTCAGTGTGCACGGGGAGAAAAACTTCCCCTTTCGTAAAGTGCCATCGGATCTCGACGTTGGCCTGCCGGACGGCACAGATGACCGCAGCTATATTCGCGCGCTCGCAGACGCGCTGGATGCGGTGGGCGCCTTCCGTCCGGACTTGGTGCTCTACCTGTCGGGGGTCGATCCGCTCCGGAGCGACAAGCTGGGCCGCCTCGACCTCACCTTCGAGGGCCTGATGGAGCGCGACCGGATGGTGCTCGAGTTCTGCCGGCGCCGCGGCATCCCTGTCTCAATTGCGATCGGCGGCGGGTACGCGGATCCGATCACCGACTCCGTCGAGGCCTACGCCAACACCTTCCGGGTCGCACGAGACGTTTTCCGCGGCTGACCGACCCAGAACGCACACGCCGATTGCCTGCCGATTTGCCCGAGGGTACAAGCCCCGCATGCCGAATTCCGCGACACTCAGCAAGCCGCGCAAGACGCGTTCCGCCACGCCTGCCCCCGCGCGCACCCGCCGCATGAAGGTGAAGCCGCCGAAGGTCGGCTTCGTCTCGCTCGGGTGCCCGAAGGCGCTTGTCGACTCCGAGCGCATCATCACGAAGCTGCGCTCGGAAGGGTACGAGATTGCGCCCGATTACGAGGGCGCCGACGTGGTCGTGGTCAACACCTGCGGCTTCCTCAACTCAGCCAAGCAGGAGAGCCTGGAGGCCATCGGCGAGGCGATGGCGAAGAACGGACGCGTCATCGTCACGGGCTGCATGGGCGTCGAGAAAGATCTGATTACCGCCGCGCATCCCGGCGTTCTCGCCGTCACCGGACCGCATCAGTACGAGGCGGTGGTCGAGGCCGTTCATGAGGCGGTGCCGCCGCTGCACGATCCCTTCATCGACCTTGTGCCGCCGGAAGGATTGCGGCTGACGCCCCGCCACTACGCGTATTTGAAGATCTCAGAGGGCTGCAATCACCGTTGCACGTTCTGCATCATCCCGAAGCTGCGTGGCGATCTCGTAAGCCGACCCGCCGCGGCCGTCATGTACGAAGCCGAGCGGCTTGTGCAGGCGGGCGTGAAGGAGCTGCTCGTCATCAGCCAGGATACGAGCGCCTACGGCGTCGACCTAAAGTATGCAGAAAGCAAATGGCGCGGAAAGCCGGTGAAGGCCCGATTTTTCGAGCTGGCAGAGGCGCTTGGCAGCCTCGGCGCCTGGGTGCGCCTTCACTACGTGTACCCCTATCCGCACGTCGACGACGTCATCCCGCTGATGGCCGAGGGCAAGATGCTGCCCTACCTTGACATTCCCTTCCAACACGCCAGCCCGAGAGTGTTGCGCGCCATGCGCCGGCCGGCCGCGCAGGAAAAGACGCTGGAGCGCATCTGGCGTTGGCGCGAAATCTGCCCGGATCTCGCCATCCGCTCCACGTTCATCGTCGGCTTCCCCGGTGAGACGGAGGAGGATTTCGAGCTGCTTCTCGACTGGCTCAAGGAAGCGCGGCTCAACCGCGTCGGCTGCTTCAAGTACGAGGCCGTCGAGGGCGCTGCCGCCAATGACCTGCCTGGCGCCGTGCCGGAGAAGGTCAAGGAGGAGCGCTGGCATCGCTTCATGGCCGCACAGCAGGAGATCAGCCGCGATCTGATGCGCGAGAAGAAGGGCCGCACCATCGAGGTGCTGATCGACGAGGTCGATGAGGAAGGCGCCATCGGCCGCTCGCCCTGGGATGCGCCAGAGATCGACGGCAGCGTGTTCCTTAACGGCGAAACGCGCGTGAAGCCCGGCGACATCGTCCGCGCCAAGGTGGTGGAGGCGGACGAATATGACCTGTGGGCCGAGTTGATCTGCGACGAAAACGAGCGCGCGGCCTGATTTGCGGCAAGGAACGGCTCCGCCGCCATACCCGTTCGAACAGCGGTGATAGGGCAGGTCCCAATTGGAGCGGACCACCGCATGCGCGACCGCAAACAGGAAATCATCTCTCGTCTGCTCGAAACATGCGGACGCACGTTTGCAGACGAGCTGAACATCCGTGTAAAGCGCGATACGCCGTCCGAATGGTTCAAGCTGCTTGTCTACGTGTTGCTCTCTAGCCGGCGCATCGGCAAGCAGCTCTCGCTGCGGGCCGCACGCGAAATCTCCAAAGAAGGTTGGACCACGCCTCAGCGGATGGCCAAGACTACTTGGGAGCAGCGGGTTCAGGTGCTGGATCGCGCGCACTACGTTCGTTACGACTACAGCACAGCCACCTATCTTGGCGACACGACCAATCTCCTTCTGCAGAAATACAAGGGCGATCTGCGCAATCTGCGCGAAGCAGCGGAGCGGCAGCCGGACCGCGAACGCCAGCTCTTGAAGGAGTTCAAGGGCATCGGTGACGTCGGCTGCGATATTTTCTTCAGGGAGGCACAAGCGGTCTGGGACGAGCTCTATCCCTTCGCTGATCGGCGGGCGCTGAAAGCGGCGCAGACGCTTGGTCTTGGCTCCACTCCGGCGGAGTTGGCGAAGTTGATACGCCGGGATGAATTCGTTCGGCTCGTCGGCGCACTGGCGCGATGCGATATCGAGAAGCGTTACGCCGAGCTGGCCGGATAACCAATTTGCCTGCCATTCGCAATCGCCGTTTATCGCGGGAAATTATTGATGCGGTGCGCGTTCCGTTAGATCGGCAACTCGAGGAGGGTGATGATCTCCATTCGACGTTGCCGTTCGAAGATGGAGATGGCGCATGGACACCCAACAACAAACCGCCGTTGCAGACAAACCCGCACAGATCGATGGTTTCGATGTGCAGGCCGCAGCCGACATGATCGCCGCGGTCAAGGCCGGCGAGAGCCTTGCGAAGTTTCGATTTCGCGCTCACAACACCTGGATCAGGGGAGCTGAGAACCGCTCGACGATACAGGACTTCTATGGCTGCGGGCGGGAAGATACATCCCGTACGGTGCCCTTCGAGCTCACCAATGGCGAGCCGCCAGTCCTGCTTGGGAACAACGAGGGCGCCAATCCTGTCGAGTTTCTACTCCATGCGCTCGCAGGATGTGTGACAACGACTTTCGTCCTGCATGCTATGGCAAGGGGAATCACGATTGAGGAGCTCTCCTCGGAACTCGAAGGAGACCTTGATCTCCGCGGCGTCCTTGGGCTCGATCCTTTTGTGCCGTCCGGTTACGAGCAGATCCGTATGCGCGTGCACGTCAAGGCGGACTGTTCGGATGAGGAAATCGAGGAATTGCTCGCCTACGCACAGCAGCACTCGCCGGTGTACAACAGTGTCGCCCGACCTGTGCCCGTAATCGTCGAGCGCGTCACTTGATGAGGATCAGGCCTGTTCGCTCGAAGTCCTTTTTAGAACGTCAGCGCGCCTTTTGACTTTGCCTCCCCCTCAGGCTCGACGTGGATCAACACCTCGGCGCCTTCGATCGCTTCAGTCAGTGCGTTCTCGAGACGGTCACAGATGTCGTGCGCTTCCGTAACCGGCATTTCGCCGGGAACGACCAAATGAAACTCGATGAACGTCGCGCGCCCCGCCATGCGGGTCCGCAGATCGTGAATCTGTAGCGCTCCATCGGCGTTGGCGGCGATCACCTCGCGAATGCGAGCCATCGTGTCGCCGGCAACGGATGCGTCCATCAAGCCGCTCATTGATTCGCGAGTAATCCGCCAGCCGACCCAAAGAATGTGTATGGCGACTGCCACTGCGAGCAGTGGATCGAGAAACAACCATCCCGTCGCCAGGGCGAGCAGCAGCCCGGCGATCACACCCGCCGACGTGGCGACATCCGCGAACAAGTGCCAGCCGTCCGCAGTGATGGCAGGAGAGCGCAGCGCGCGGCCACGCGCGATGAGGTGCCAGGCCCAACCCGCGTTGATCACTGCTGCCCCGGCGTTGATGGCGAGACCCGCAGCCGGAGCACTGAGCGCTCTCGGGTTCAGCCACGCATCGTAGGCCTGAATCAGGATCAGAACAGCCGCAAGCAGGATGAGAGCGCCTTCCAGCCCTGCAGAAAAGTACTCGGCTTTGTGGTGCCCAAATTGATGGCCACGGTCTGCCGGCCGCTCGGCGATGCGAACCGCTACGAGCGCGGCAATAGCTGTGGCCACGTTCACAATGCTCTCCAGTGCGTCGGAGTACAGGGCGACGCTGCCAGTGACCACGTAGGCGATGTACTTCAGCGCCATCACCATCAGAGCGACCGCGATGCTGGCCATCGCGAGCCGGCTGAGCGCGCTGGGCGGCTGAGGCTGGCCTGGCTGCTCGACTGAAAACAACGTGCGCAAACCCTTGTTCAAAGGGCGTTACCTGTCATCGAGGGCCTGTCCGATCAACGCGGCGAATGTACGCCGCAACGTGCATTTCAGCTTCGCGATGCTTGAGCCAACGACGGACAGTCCACAGCTGCCTGCCGGCCGCTTGTTCCCCGCTCATCCCGAATCAGTGCTTAGGTGGCGGTGCCTTGGTTAGTGCTGATCGATGCTCGCTAGTCAGGGTGGGGGGTGACGCATGGCGAATTTCACGACGCACATTGCGGTCGGCACGGTTGTCAGTGGCGGACTCGCGACGCTCACGCTTGCCGCCGACGTGATCGCGCCTGAAAACCTCATCGCGGTCACGCTCGCCGGTGTGCTCGGCAGCGTGCTGCCCGACATCGATCTCAAGGATTCGCGTCCGAGCCGTGCGCTCTTTTCCGGCTTGGCGATTTTCCTCTCATTTTGCGTGCTTTTCGCGGTTGCCTACAAATACTCGATCGCGGAAATGTGGCTTTTATGGCTCGGCTCGTTCGTTCTGTTCCGATATGGTGGTGAGGCGGTTTTCCATCGCTTTTCCTATCATCGCGGCATTTGGCATTCCATCCTCGCCGGGCTGCTGTTCTGGTTCCTCACCGCAATTGTTTTCAAGCAGGTGCTCGGCCGGCATGAGGGCGTCGCCTGGCTTGCGGGTGGCTTTCTGTTCGTCGGCTACATCACGCATCTCATTCTCGACGAGATTTCCAGTGTCGATGTGATGGACACGCGCTTCAAGGCTTCATTTGGATCGGCGCTGAAGCTTTACGATGGACGGAAGCCTGGAGATTCCGCTATCGTCGCTATTTTAGCAGCCCTTTTGTTTACCATGACCCCGCCGGCGAAGCCGTTCGTCGATGGCATTACCTCGCGAGAACTTTGGGCGGGCCTGCAGCAGAGGCTGCTTCCTCAAGAGAAATGGTTTGGGTTGGTCAGTTCCGTCGAAGAATTTGTATCCAAGCCCGAGACTGACGCGTCGGGATTTGCAACCGGCTCTGTCGAGCGCCAATCCGAGTCCGCGGTTGATAGCCACCAGCCTTCATCGCCGAACGATCAGCCTTAAGGCTTAAGATTAAGCCGATGGTCGGCGGCGGCTTAACCTTTCTTGCAGGCCAGCCAAGTAGGTCTCGATAAGATCATCAGCAATGTGCTGCACCGACTCGTAGCACATCGGAGGCAGCTTCCTTGTGGCCGACATCAGTGAAATCCCGTGCAGTGCGGCCCAAACCACGCGAGCTGACTGCTTGAGCGACTTGGGACTATTCTTCATTTCCGGCAGCTGACTCGCGAGTGCGTCCTCGAAATGATCAGAGAGTCGCTCCAACCGTTCAGAGTACCAAGGAGGTGTGCTTTTGTTGAAAGGAAGCACACGCTGAGCGACGATGCTCCAAACCTTCTCATTCTCGCGGCTGAAGCTGAGATAAGCGCGCGCCAGTTTATTCAACTGATGGTGTGAGGGGCCTTCCGCGGCCACTTGGGACAGCCTCCGGTCTAGCGCTTCAAGGAGAAGGCCCTCGACTTCGAGCACAAGTTCATCGAGGCTGCCGAAAATATTGTACAGCGTGCCGGCAGAGTATCCAATCCGACGCGCAATCGCGCGCGCCGAAATGCCCGCCAATCCATTCTCGGCAATGATCTGGTGAGCCGATTGAATTGCCAGTTCGCGGAGTTCCTCCGCGGTGTGCCGGGATCGACGCCCCATGAAACAACCTGAACCAATTGCTTTATACTTTATGCTTTGCGAGGCAATATGGGATAAAATTGACGTTTCGCAAGAAAAGGCCCGGTTAGTAAATAAACTTTTTTGTGATTGCTGCGGATTGCTCAAAACATCGATAAGAGGTCAAAGTAAGTTTTCCGTAAGGCGCCACGAAGTAAACATTGTCAACTTAGAAGCTTACTTCACCCTTGCAGGTCGATAGGCCAAGGACGAGCGCATCTTCCGAGCGCCGCAGAAGATGGGTGCAGTCCGCGTTTGCCTCGATTGTAACCGGTTGGCGTTGCTGCCCCGGCTGATTGCCTTCGCTTCCAGCCTGCCCTGGGTTGATGCTGATGCGTTCTGTCCACCTCACGGATGCGGTTGCAGCGTCAGGTCCTAGAGGGAGGACTTCTGTAACCGTGACTTCTAGAGCATAATCGTCGAACACCCCTTGTCCGAGGGCGCCGGCGAATAGTGAGCTCATATTGAGCATATCGTCCTTCGTCAAGGTAAGCTCGGTGAAGCCTTTGCGCACTCCATGGTGATGGAGAGTGACGCTCGCTTGCATGACGGCGCCGTTGCCGATGTTCGCTTCGACCCACTGCCGAAGCCTACCTGAATCCCGCGACCGCATGATTTCTACCGCCTCCTCCTGGATCTGCCGGAAGTAGGCGTCGGCCTCCTGGGCGGTAATCTCCTGTTCTTGGCCTTGGGCCGGGACAAAGGTCAGGAGCAGAGCGGCTGCGGCTCCTGCCAGCTTGGAGCTGCGCAAATGGAACATGACGGTCTCTCCTTGAGTGTAGGCAACGGGCGATCCAGCCCGTAACGGCCTTACCGGCGATCGGTTCTGGCAACCTCGCCAAGCCAGTTCTAGCCACGCTCAAGAGACACGGCTTTGAGGCCGCTCAAGCGAGAGCAGGCGGCAACTATTCTCAGCTTAGCTCGTGAATGCGGAAGGGGAGGCCACCTTTTGGCGTCAGCGTGACGGTTCCGTTGATGCCGGGCGGCTCCTTGCCGACGTACTCGGGCCGGAAGCGGCGCAGCAGGATCGACAGCGCCAGCGTGTTCTCCACCTGGCTCATGGCCCCACCGATGCAGGAGCGCTTGCCCGCGCCGAACGGGAGATAGGTATACTTGACGCGCTTCTTGGCGGCGTCGCCCATCCAGCGCTCGGGCCGGAACTCCTCTGGCTCATCCCAATACTTCGGGCTGTGGTGCACGCCATAAGCGAACATGACGATGCGGTCGCCGGGCCGGATCTCGCGTCCACCTATCTCGTCGTGCTGGGCGGCAACGCGGATGAGACCCCAAATCGGTGGATAGATGCGCATCGTCTCCTGGATCACCGCACGCGTGTAGGCCAGTGCAGAGTAGTCGGCCGCTGTGGGGTCTCGGTCACCGTAGGTTGCCTCGCCTTCGCGGCGGATACGCTCTGCGGCCTCGGGGTACTTCGAGGTTAGATAGAGAGACCACGCCAGTGTGAGCGCAGTCGTCTCGGTTCCGGCCCACAGATACTGCTTCATCTCGTCGACAGCCTGTGCCCGGTCGAACTCGGGGATGTTCGGGTCGGCCACGGCCGCCTGGATCATTGAATAGAGCGTGCGCTCGCGGTGCTCGCGCGGGTTGGCGGCCATGACGATATCTGGCACACCACCCCAGACCTCGACAGCCTTCGCAGCATCTTCTTCCGTGATCTCGAACTCCTGGCCGGCCACCTTCTTGAGGCGGATGGCCTTGTGGTTCATCACGTCGGTGTAGGTCTTCACGCACTTGAAGACGAAGTGCGGATTGAACGGCATGTCGCGGTTGAACAGCGCCTTGCAGATCATGTCCGCGGCGAGCGTCCACGTCTGCTCGACCATCTCGACCGTCTCCCCAGTCCGGGCGAGCTGGCGCCAATTCTCCATCTTCGTCCGGATGGCCGTAAGGAAGTAGGGGATGTACTCGGCGAACATATCCGGGTGGAACGCCGGCTGCTGCGGCGCCCGGATCTTCTGCCAAAGCTGTCCGTCGACGGTGATCATGGACTTGCCGAAAATCGGCCTGAGACCGTCGAAGTACTTTGTGTAATTGTCGGCCTTCGTGACGAGCACGTGCTTGAAGTGCTCGGGCTCCGTGAGAAGGACGACACGCTGATTGGCCATGTTCACAGTGATGACGTCGCCGTAGCGCTCAGCCATCTGCATCAGCGTGCGCATGGGGTTATCGGGATCGCCCTTGAGCAGGGGTGTGAGCTTGAACCAGATCGAGCTCTGCTCCCCCAGCTGATGAACATGCGACGGCAGCGGTGCGCTCATGGTCGATGTCACTCCGCGAGTGTGGTCATCCGAACGCGAATACAATTAGGATTTCTACTTCGACCGAATCGGTTCTGGCGACCATTGACTTCTCTACATCATCCGACCGGGGATGGCGTGGGAAAGTAAACGCCTGGCCGGAGATGTTCCTGCCTCGTAGCACTAGCGCTCCACACGGTCCAGATTATCAGTCTGACCCGCTACACAATGGCGCGCTGTGGTCGGCTGAGCAGTTACCCGTGTGTTACAGGGATGGCGAGAAGAGCTGAGCAGTCTGGTTAACTGCTCCGCCCACGACGACCCGTCGGCCTTCGAGGCGTGCGTTGCCGGAGGCGACGAGGCGAAGAGCGTGCGGATATAACTTATGCTCGGCAGAGAGTATTCTGGCAGCGAGCGTATCCGGCGTGTCGTCGTCGGCCACAGGCACGGCGGCCTGCGCGACGATGGGGCCCGAGTCCATCTCCGGCTCCACGAAATGCACCGTGCACCCGGCGATCTTGACTCCGGCGGCAAGAGCTTGCGACTGCGCATCCAGCCCTTTGAAGGCGGGTAGCAGGGAAGGATGGATGTTGAGCATCCGGCCTGACCACTTCTCGACGAAACCGGCTGTCATCAGCCGCATGAAACCAGCGCAGCAGACGATCTCGGCCCCCGACGCGACCAGTGCTTCATGCAGTGCAGCATCGAAGTCCTCGCGGTTGGGATAGCTCTTGTGATCGATGACTTTCGTCGGAAGTCCCTGTGCTGCGGCCCACGCCAACCCTGGAGCCTCGGGCTGGTTCGAAATCACCAGGATGACTTCAGCGGGGTAATTTGGATCACGAGCGGCCTCGACGAGCGACATCATGTTGGAGCCGCGACCGGAGATCAGGATGGCGACGCGCTTCCTGCTCATGGCTCACCCGTTGGGGCAGGATCGGCAAAGGTCAACTCGCCGACAACGCGCAGCGCTTCCGCTGAGCTGCTGCCCTTCGCCTGGCTCTTCTGTCCGTCGCCCGTTGCCAACTCTCCGATAATGCGCGGCGTTTCGCCCTGGGCTCGCAGGTGTGCCATGACGGCGTCCGCCTGGGCCTTCGCCACGATCAGGACGAGACCGATCCCAGCGTTGAAGGTTCGCAATAGCTCGGCCGTGTCGAGGCGTCCTGCATGCGCCAGCCATCCGAAGACGGCGGGGGCCGTCCAGCTCGACAGGTCCACCACAGCAGCGATGCCGTCCGGCAGCACGCGAGGCACATTTTCGATGAGGCCACCGCCGGTGATGTGCGCCACGGCCTTGATGGCTCCCGTCTCGCGCATGGCGGAAAGCACCGGTCTGACGTAGATCCGGGTCGGTTCGAGCAACGCGTCTCCTATCGACCGATCCGGTGCGAACGGGGCCGGAGCATCCCAGGAAAGCCCTTCATTGGCGACAAGGCGCCGGATCAAAGAATATCCATTTGAGTGGGGGCCGGATGACGCCAAGCCGATCAGCACGTCGCCGACGGCGATGTCGCCTCGCGGCAAAAGCGAGCTCCGCTCGACCGCCCCGACGGAAAATCCAGCCAGATCATAGTCTTGGGCCGCGTACATTCCTGGCATCTCGGCCGTCTCGCCGCCGATCAGGGCACAACCTGCCTGGCGGCACCCCTCGGCGATTCCGGCAATGACAGTCCGCGCCGCCTCCACATCGAGCTTTCCGCAAGCGAAATAGTCGAGGAAAAACAACGGCTCGGCGCCCTGTGCGAGCAGGTCATTGACGCACATGGCAACGAGATCGATGCCGATGGTGTCATGTCGGCCTGTTTCGATGGCGATCTTGAGTTTCGTGCCGACGCCGTCTGTGCTTGCCACCAACAGCGGATCGGTGAAGCCCGCCCGCTTCAAGTCGAACAGCGCTCCGAAGCCGCCGAGCTCCGAGTCGGCGCCGAGCCGGCGTGTTGCTCTGGCGAGCGGCTTGATGGCCTCGACGAGCGCGTTGCCGGCGTCGATGTCGACACCCGCATCGCGGTACGTGATTGATGTGCGGGGGCGCTGGCCAGTTTCGCTCATTGTGATCCTTTGCACCATACTCCGGCTATTTCCGCCTCGGCCAATTCCTGCCGCTCAGCTCGGGCATTGACCGGACCCCATTTTGGCCTCATTGCTCCCCGTGAGATGGGGCGTCCTAGCAGACTTCGCGCGCTGCGGGCAACTTGCGCATTTGCGGATCGCATCGAGGAGGGTAGGGCTCGTGAGCTGGCTCGGAGTGCGTTGCATCAGGGCCGCTGCAACTGGTTTCGCAGTCAGTCTGGCGCTCTGGACGGTTGGCCAGCCCGCATTGGCCGAGGATGAGGTCTATACGGTCGCAGCTTATCCCGTCGACGCCGTCGCCAGCGATGCAGTCACCGCCAAGCAGAAGGCGCTCGCCGAGGGTCAGCAGGCAGCCTTTCGCTCGCTTCTGAAACGGCTGGTGCCTGTAACGGCTTACGACCAGCTCGAGCGCCTAAAGCAGGTGGACGCCCATGAGCTGATCGAGGGCGTTTCGGTTCGCGACGAGCGTACATCTGCGACGCAGTACATCGCCAGCCTTGACTTCTCATTCCGTCCGGAGCCCATCCGCGACTTGTTGCGAAGTGAAGGCGTGCCTTTCGTGGACGAGCAGGCGCCAGCCGTCACGATGATCCCCATTTATCTCCCCGCCGCGGCAGGCCAGGGTTCTGCGCCCGCGGCGCTTTCCCCTGCGCGCGGTAGCCGAATGTGGCGGGAGGTTTGGTCCGGCCTCGATTTGAAGCACGCCCTGACGCCGATAACGCTCGGCGACGCAAAGGCGGAGCTGACCGCCGAAGTGATCCAGCAACTCGTCGACGGGGACGGTTCCGCTCTCGGCACTTTGTCAAAGGCTTATGGCTCGAGCCTGGTGATCCTGGCCGTTGCTCAGCCGGACCTTGCTGCGAAGCGTCTCAACGTGGCGCTTACCGGCAGAGATGCTGTCGGTGCGTTCGTGCTCAAACGGTCATATCGCCTGAGCCTCGACGATCCGCTCTACACTGGTGAGCTGGCAGCCGTGATCGCTCTCGGAATCCTCGAAGGCCGCTGGAAGGCGACGAAGTTCGACAACGGAACCGTCTCCGCAGGGTTCGGTGGGGCGCTGATACCGGTGCAGATGATCGTCGAGTTCCGGAACCTGCGGCAATGGCAGCAAATGCAACAGCGGATCACGATGCTGCCGGGTTTGGAGGGGATGCAGGTCGGAGGTCTGTCGGCTCGCGGCGCCGATGTTACCGTGATGTATCCTGGTGGACCTGAAGCGCTGGCCCAAGCCTTGACCGCCCAGGGTTTCGGCGTGCGGCAGTTCGGCAGCACACTGCAGGTCAGCCCCTCCTTGTGAATCATCGAGAATTGTGCTCGATCAGCAACAGTCGCCGGGCGCGATTCCGCGGCCGCGACTGCGTGCAATGGGCTGCAATTACAACGATTGACATGCCCGAGACCCACCGGATCTCGCCTTGAGCATACCTAACCTTATCACTCTCGGACGGGTCATCCTCGTCCCCATCGTCTTCTGGCTGCTCGTCTCCGGACGCATACAGGCTGCGTTCGTGCTGTTTGTCGTCGCCGGGATCAGCGACGCCATCGACGGATTTCTCGCCAAGCGCTTCAATTGGCAGACGGAGCTGGGCGCCTACCTCGATCCACTAGCCGACAAGATGCTGGTGGTCTCGATCTTTGTCGCGCTCGGAGTGCTTGGCGAGCTGCCATCCTGGCTGGTGATCGCCGTCGTTTCGCGCGACATCCTGATCGTGATGGCCGTCGTGCTGTCGTGGCTCCTCGACAACCCGGTGCGGATCAAGCCGCTGGTCGTCAGCAAGATCAACACAGTGACGCAGATCGTGCTCGCCGCCGCCGTGCTGGCGGATGAGGGGTTCGGCCTCGGCATCGGCGATATACGCACCGCGCTGGTATGGGCTGCCGCTGCATCGACCTTGGCGTCGCTTGTAGCATACATGCGGGCCTGGCTGGCGCACATGGCTGGCTACCAGGACGAAAACACAACAGCTTGAGATCAAGCTGCAATCCTTGCACTCTCGGCCTTAGTACAAACCACGCATCCAGGCGGTCGCAGGGGGACGAACCGCTCAAGCTGAGGGAAGCATCCCATGCGTGTCGAACGGCAGGTGCTCTTCTGGCTTGCGGCGCTGATCCTGCTGATCCTCGCGGCACTGGTCCTGCGCTCCGTGCTGCTGCCGTTCGTCGCCGGCATGGTCATCGCCTATGCTCTCAATCCTCTCGCGGATCGGTTGGGCGCATTGGGCCTCCCGCGCGTATGGGCCTCGGCCATCGTCGTGGTTCTGCTGATTATGGCACTCGTAGCGGCCGTGGTCTTCCTGGTGCCGATCATCGCCCGCCAAGTGCAGCAGCTCGTGGAAGTCCTGCCTGGTGAGATTGAGCGTGTGCGCGGAATGGTGGAGGACTCGGCGCGGGAGCGTCTCGGCAGCCGCTTTGGAGATTTCCAGGCTTGGTTGGACAGCGTCGCGGCCGAGCTGTCGCGGAACTGGGCCAGTGTCATCGGCTTTTTGGCCCAATCGGTGTGGTCGCAGGGCCGGGCGCTCGTGAGTTTCGCGTCACTTCTCCTGATAACGCCGGTGGTTGTCTTCTATTTGCTCGTCGATTGGCATTCGATGCTCCAGAAGATCGACAGCTGGCTGCCGCGCGACCATGCGCCGACGATCCGCCGGCTGGCGATCGAAATCAATGCGGCGGTCTCCGCGTTCATCCGGGGTCAGGGGCTCATCTGCCTGATATTGGGCAGCCTATATGCCGTTGGACTGACCTGGGCCGATATTCCCTACGGCCTGATCATCGGCCTTGCGGCAGGTCTCTTATCGTTCGTGCCGTTTGTGGGCTTTGCGCTCGGTCTGATCACCGCGCTTACGGTGGCACTTATCCAGTACTGGCCCGAGACGCTGCCGCTGTTGAAGGTGTTGGCCGTGTTCGGCATCGGCCAGGCGCTCGACTCCAGTCTGCTGTCGCCGCGCATCGTCGGCCCGAAGGTCGGCTTGCATCCGGTCTGGCTGATTTTCTCTCTGTTCGTGTTCGGCTATCTGTTCGGCTTCGTTGGCGTTCTGGTCGCGGTTCCGATGGCGGCTGCGATCGCCGTGCTGGTTCGCTTCGCGCTCGAGGTCTATCTGTCAAGCTCCATCTACAAGGGGCGGACGGCATTGGCGCCCGCAGACCTTGATCAACCGCTCGAGAAGGGTCCATGAGCAACAGCCCTCAACAGCTCACGCTCGAGCTTCCACATCGCCCCGCGCATGGGGCGGAAGATTTCCTGGTCAGCGGGTGCAATGAGGCAGCTGTACTGGCCATTGATCGCTGGCCGGACTGGCCGCATCCGGCCATGGCAGTGGCGGGTCCCGCCGGCTCGGGCAAGAGCCATCTCGTGAACGTGTGGCGAACGCGATCGAACGCGCTCATGCTGCCCGCGACTGCGCTGAGCCAGGACAGCGCGTCGGAAATCAGTGCGCATCGGGCAATCGCGATCGAGGACATCGACCGCGGCATTGCCGACGAGCAGGCCCTTTTCCATATTCTCAACATGGCCGCCGAGCATAGGCTGTCGGTGCTGCTGACCAGTCGGCACGCTCCTGGTGAGCTCACTATTGGGCTGCCCGATTTGCGCTCGCGGCTCAGGGCGGTGCCGCTCGTCAGCATCGCGAGCCCAGACGAGGCGCTCCTCAGGGCCTTGCTGGTCAAGCTGTTTGCCGATCGGCAGCTCGCCGTCGAGCCGCATGTCATTTCGTACTTGGCGCTGCGGATGGAACGCTCGACCGAGGCGGCTCAGCGCACGGTAGCCGAGATCGACAGGCTCGCATTGGCCACCCGAAGAAGGGTGACCCGGGCGCTCGCGGCAGAGGTTCTGGCCCGACTGACGCCGGATGAGGCCGGAGCGTGAACGGCTAGCCCGCGCGCTCCTCATCATCCTATCGTAACGGGTCTGCATGTAGTGTTCCGTGCCGAGACCAACAGCTTGCGCACGGTGTCAGGAGACGTCGATGAGCGCGGTCGAGAACGCCGCTGAAAGGACAGCTAGCCATCCCGAGCCCCCCAAAGGCCCTGCCAGGTTCTACAATCGTGAGCTTTCTTGGTTGCAGTTCAACCGGCGGGTGCTGGAGGAGGCGCTGAACCGCCGGCATCCACTGCTCGAGCGGCTGCGGTTTCTTTCGACGTCAGCCTCCAACCTGGACGAGTTCTACATGGTTCGCGCGGCCGGTCTTTATGGGCAGGTGGCCGCGGGCGTTGCGACGGTCAGCGCAGATGGCCTGACTCCCTCCGAGCAGCTGGAGAAGATCAACGCATTCGTTACCGACCTCGTCGCGGAAAAGCAGCGGTGCTGGACGGCGCTGAAGGCGGAGCTGGCAGAGGTTGGGATTCATCTCGTCGAGCCTCGCGATTTGAAGCCGCTAGAGCGCGAATGGCTCGACAACGAGTTCATGACGCGGCTGTTTCCAATTTTGACGCCGCTGAACGTCGATCCGGCTCACCCGTTCCCGTTCATCCAGAACCGGGCCTTGACGCTTGTCGTCAAAATGCAGCACCCGGACGGGAAGCTGATGAAGGGGCTCATCCCGATCCCCTCTCAACTCGACCGCTTCATCCGGCTGCCCGGTGATCCGGACGATCCCAAAGCCATTCGCTTCATGCGAATGGAAAGCGTCATCGGGCTTTTCCTCGACGAGCTCTATCCAACCTTCACCATCATAGCGCAGGGCGCTTTTCGAGTGCTGCGAGACAGCGATGTGGAGTTCCAGGAGGATGCCGAGGATCTGACTCGCGCCTACGAGACGCAGCTCAGGCGGCGTCGCCGCGGCAACGTGATCCGTCTCGAAATCGACGCGGCGATGCCGGAGGACTTGCGCCAGTTCGTCATCGACGAGCTGGAGGTCGCCGACGAGGCCGTATTCGTCAAGCAAGGCTTGCTCGGGTTGGCAGACACGTGCCAGCTCATCGTCCGTGATCGGCCGGACCTGCTGTTCAAGCCGTTTAACATTCGCTTCCCGGAGCGCATTCGGGAATTCAACGGCGATGTGTTCGCAGCCATTCGTGCCAAGGACTTTGTAGTCCACCACCCGTATGAGTCCTTCGACGCCGTTCTGCAGTATCTGCGCCAGGCGGTGGCGGACCCGAACGTCATGGCGATCAAATGGACTCTTTACCGGACGTCACGCGAGAAGAGCCCAATCGTCGAAGCACTTAAGGAGGCCGCCGACGCCGGCAAGTCGGTGACTGCGGTCGTCGAGCTCAAGGCGCGGTTCGACGAGTCGACCAACATTAATCTTGCGCGTGAGATGGAGAAGGCCGGCGTCCATGTCGTCTACGGCTTCGTTGAGCTCAAGACCCACGCCAAGCTCGGCCTCGTCGTCCGTCGTGAGGGAAACGACATCGCCACCTACTGCCATATCGGCACGGGGAACTACCACCCCCACACTGCGCGCATCTACACCGACCTGTCGTTCTTCACCGCCGACCGCGCCATCGGCCGCGACGTGGCGCGCATCTTCAATTTCGTCACGGGTTACGGCAAGCCGCAGGATCTCGAGGTGATGGCGGCGAGTCCGAACGGCATTCGCGCGCGAATCCTGGAGCACATTCGCGACGAAATTCGACACGCGAAAGCGGGCCGTCCGGCAGCGATCTGGGCGAAGATGAATGCCTTGGTCGATCCTCAGATCATCGCCTCGCTCTATGAGGCGAGCGAGGCCGGTGTCGAAATCGACCTCGTCGTGCGCGGTATCTGCTGTCTACGGCCGGGCATTCCTGGCCTTTCGGAGAATATCCGAGTGAAAAGCCTTATTGGCCGCTTCCTGGAGCACTCGCGCATCTATTGCTTCGGGCGCGGCGAGGGCCTGCCGTCTCCAAAGGCGGCCGTCTACATCAGCTCCGCGGACATGATGCCGCGCAACCTCGACAGGCGTGTCGAGGCTATGGTGCCGATCACCAATCCAACGGTTCACGAGCAGATCCTGGATCAGATCATGCTGGCCAACTTGAAGGACAATCAACAGAGCTGGCAGATCCTGCCGGACGGCTCGTCGGTGCGGATCAAGCCGGCGCCGGGAGAGGAACCCTTCAACGCGCACCAGTATTTCATGACGAATCCAAGTCTTTCCGGCCGCGGACAAGCGCTCAAAGAGAACATGCCTCCGCGCGTTCGGCTCACGGTCAGGGATTAGGTGCGGCAGGTCGCGATGGAAGGGATGCGGGGCCTCGACGGCCGGGCGCAGATGGCTCCGCTGGAGCCAGTGGGCGTAATTGACATCGGCTCCAACTCTGTGCGGCTCGTGGTCTACGAGGGCGCCGTTCGTGCTCCGACTCCGCTGTTCAACGAGAAGGTTCTCTGTGGGCTGGGGCGTTCGATCGCGACGACAGGAAACCTTGAAGCAGAGGCTGTCGAGCGTGCCCTCGCGGCCTTGCGGCGGTTCCGAGCGATTATCGAGCTGCTTGGCGTCAGCCGGTTGAGCGCTGTGGCGACGGCCGCCGTTCGCGATGCGCAGAACGGTGCCGAGTTCATCGCCAGGGCCGAGGAGGCGTGTGGCTTCCCGATCCAGCTCTTGCCGGGCGAGCGCGAGGCGGAGCTCGCGGCGCAAGGAATCCTCTTGGGGTTCGGCCATGTCGATGGCGTGGCAGGAGATCTCGGGGGAGGCAGTCTGGAGCTCATCGACATCGCGGGATCTCAGCTGCGCCGGAAGGCAACGCTGCCGCTCGGCGGCTTGCGTTTGCTGGATGTCAGTCGGAGCAATATGGAAGAGGCTCTGACTTTTACTGAGGCCGAGCTCGACCGGCATGACTGGATCAGGGCGGATCGCGGGCGGACATTCTATGCCGTCGGCGGGACTTGGCGCGCACTTGCCCGCGTGCACATGGCTGAGCGCGATTATCCACTCCGGGTCATGCAGGGCTATGCCATCTCCCCACGCGAGGCTATCGCCCTCTGTGAGGACCTTCGCAACGGCAAGAAGCTCAAGGGGCTCGAGACGGTCGCCAGGGCGCGACGCGAGGTGCTGCCCGTGGGAGCTCTCGTCATGGAGCGTCTGTTGCGGCGCCTGGAGCCGGACAAGGTGGTGTTCTCGGTGTTCGGCATTCGCGAGGGCCTGCTATTGGACTTGCTTTCGGAAGACGAGCGGAACAAGGATCCTCTGCTCAGCTTCTGTGAGGACTTTGCCCGACTTCGCGCGCGCTCGGCCGAGCACGGCCGCGAGCTCGCCATATGGACGGACGCGCTGTTCACCGAGCCAGGGCCAACCGAGACACCCGAGGAACGCCGTTTGCGTCACGCCGCCTGCCTGATCTCGGACGTCGGCTGGCGCGCCCATCCCGACTACCGTGGGGAGCAGAGCCTCAATCTCATCGCCCATTCGGCGCTCAGCGGCATCGATCACCCTGGGCGGCTGTTCCTGGCAATGGCCGTGTACTTCCGCCATGTCGGTGGTGCCGAAGCATCGCCTGACGAGTTGTCCTCCCGTATCAGGCGCATGATGAACAAGCGTGATCTGCGCCGGGCCCGCATCCTGGGTGCCGCGTTACGAACAGCCCACATGATCTCGGTCGGGAGGCCCGGCATCATCCCACACACGCCACTTTCGTATGAGGACGGCCGGCTCCTACTCAACATCCCGCCAGCCTACGCTGCGCTCGATGGCGAACGTCTGCGCCGCCGTTTCGCATCGCTTGCCGCTCTGCTCGACATGACGGGGGAAGTGAGCTTTAGAACATGATCGGTGGCGTGTAGCTACGCGCCTGCGGCACCGGCCGCTGAATGGTGCTAAGCTCCCCCGAGATGACATGAGACAGCGCTAGTCTTGTGAGCCATGGCCGACGATCCTTACGCGCTTCTGGGAGTCCCCAAGAACGCCTCCGACGAAGATATCCGCCGGGCGTTTCGCAAGCTGGCGAAAGAGTTGCACCCGGACCTCAATCCAGGAGACAAGGCAGCCGTTGAACGCTTCAAGAAGGTGTCGGCCGCCTACGAGCTGCTCAGCGATCCCGAGAAGCGCAAGCGCTATGATCGTGGCGAGATCGATGCGACGGGCGAGCCGCGGCGCGCTTACCAGTATCAGTATCAGGGCGCGGCTGGGGCCGGTCCGTTCGGTTGGCGAGGCGCGCGGCCCGGAGGTCCACCTCCGAATTTCGAGGATATCGGGTTTTCCGACATTTTTTCAGAGATCTTCGGCGGTGCACGCGGCGCCCGGGGGGCGCGATTTGGTGCCGGCATTCGTGGAAGTGATGTTCGCTACACCTTAGAGATTGATTTCCTGGAGGCAGTCCAAGGCGCGCGCAAACGCGTGACGATGCCAGAGGGTGGCATGCTGGATCTGACCGTACCCCAGGGTGTGCAGGACGGGCAGGTTCTGCGGCTCAAGGGCAAGGGGGGTCCGGGCTTTCGTGGGGGCGAGCCAGGCGACGCGCTCGTCGAGATCAAGGTGCGCCCGCATCCACAGTTCAAGCGGGTCGGCGACGACATCACCTTGGATCTGCCGATCACGATCGACGAGGCGGTGCTCGGAGCCAAAGTTGAGGTGCCCACCATCACCGGCCGCGTGCAGCTGACGATCCCGAAAGGGACGAGCTCTGGTCGCGTCTTCCGGCTGCGGGGCAAGGGGGTGCGTAACGCCACGACTGGAGCGACGGGTGATCAGCTTGTCACCGTCCACATCATCCTGCCGGACACCATCGACGAGAGCCTCGCCTACTTCATGTCCGAGTGGCGGCAACGCCACAAGTACAACCCGCGAGAGCGGGGATAACTCGAAAAAGGCAGAACCCCGACACCTCGCATCCCGCGATCGAGGAGACGTTCAACCAGATCTCCTCTGCAGGTCGCGGGTCGCACAGCAATCCAGCAATGGTAGACTACTCTTGCCGCCAGCCCGAGGATGGTCATGACGTTTGCCCCTGAAACGAGCGTACTGTTGCTCATCGACTTCCAGGCCCGTCTGATGCCGGCCATCGCCAATGCAGACGCGGCAATCGCCAATGCCCGCCGGTTGGCCGCAGCTGCCAAACTGCTCGATGTCCCAGTTCGTGCCACAGAGCAGAACCCGGCTGGGCTCGGACACGGCGTCGACGAGGTCATGCAATTTGCTGAAGCCACGCTCTCAAAACGCTACTTCGACGCGACGTGCGAAAGGGAGTGGGCCAGCTTCCTCCCTGTCGGACGGCCACACATCGTGGTTGCGGGCTGCGAAGCGCACGTTTGCGTGCTTCAGTCCGTGCTGGGCATGCTCGACAAAGGCCTGAAGGTCCGGCTGGTCCGCGATGCGGTGGGATCGCGGAGGGCGGAGGATCGCGAAGCTGCTCTTCAGCGGGCGGAGCGCCACGGGGCCGAGCTAGTGACAACGGAGATGGTCATCTTCGAGTGGCTCAAGACCTGTGATCATCCCCGCTTTCGCGAGGCGCTCGCGCTGGTAAAGTAATGATGGCACACTGAGTGTACCGAAGTCGCACTTACGCCGCGATCGGAGGCTACCTCGCGTACTGCGTTGGAGGGGGAACAGAAAGTGGCTGGTAACGAAGGCGTATTGATCGTCGCAGAGGATACCTTCATCCGGGGCAAAATCCGCAATTGCCGGCGGATTGAGATTTACGGCCAGGTCGAGGGGGAGCTGACCGCCGAGGCCATGAACATCCACGAAGGCGGCCGGTTTCGGGGCAAGGTCAAGGCGGACAATGCCGACATTAATGGAACGCTCGAAGGTAAAGTCACTGTCCGGAATTTGATCAGCATCCGCAGCTCCGGCGACGTCAGCGGGGATGTGCAGTACGGGCAGCTCGCGATGGAAATTGGCGCAAGTCTCAGCGCTGACGTCCGGAATGTGCCTCCTGTCATCGGCGGCGATCTGGATTTGACGGTCTACAGAGGGCGTACGGTCGGCATCACGTTGGAGGACCTGACCGCTATCGACCCCGACGATGACGCAAAGGACCTCACGTACACCGTTTCCAATGCCAGGAACGGGTTCGTTTGCTTCTCGGATTCACCCAGAGATCCAATTACGACATTCACGCAGGCGGATCTGGAGGCCGGCAAGGTCTTGTTCCGGCATGATGGCTCAGCGACGGACTCGGCGAGCTTCGACGTCGTTGTCACGGACGCCTCAGGTGCCACATCGGGCGATCCGAAGACGGTAAAGGTCACAGTCCATAACCGCTAGACGGTTTAGGCCGAAGAAAGAGCGCCGCAATTCCGGGCCGGCGACGTCGAGGCGGGGTGCGGACCGCACGCGTGGATGCGTGGCGGTAGTCGCCGGCGCGAACGCGGCTCACGGCTTTCCAAGTCGTTCACCCGGGGGAAAACTCATCCACAAGTTGTGCTCCTCGAGCTGTACGGCGCCCGGATAAGCTCATCTTACGCAAATGTGATTTCCGATTGGAGGCCTGCTTCGGATAGACGCTCGCGGACCCCCTTTCATGGCCCGCGTTGCTTACTTTCGCTAAGCTAACGGCAGTGTTCGGGCCGAGTATCCAATCGAGAGGCATCATGAAGTTTCTTGCACCGTATCAACCTCAGCTCCTGAGTGTCCTTCGGTTCATGTCGGGTCTCCTGCTGCTGCAGCACGGGACCACCAAGTACCTGAATATTCCGGTGGGGCCGATGAACAATGCATCGCCCTTCACCATGAGCGGCATTGCCGGCATTCTTGAGTTGATCGGCGGCACGCTTCTCGTCATTGGGCTGTTCACGAGGCCGGTGGCGTTCATTCTCTCCGGCATGTGCGCGGTGGCCTACTTCTATGCCCACGCGCCGCGCGGCTTTTATCCGATATTGAATGGTGGTGAGCTGGCAGCTCTGTACTCCTTCGTGTTCCTCTATCTCGCGGCCGCCGGCGGTGGCGACTGGAGCGTCGACCGGCTTTGGAAAGAAAAAGAAGCGGCTTGAGCCGGGTTCAGCGCAGCTTCGAAGCCGTTTCCGGGACTTCGAAGCTGCGTTAGCTTTCGTTTTGGGCGTGTAGGTCGGGAGCTTGTCCCACCCCGTCTAACTTTTAGGCTTCATCCCGTAAGTGTGCTCAGGCGCGGGGAAGCTCCGATTACGGACGCTGCCGGCGTAGTCGGCGATTGCGCGGTCGATGGCCTGGCCGATCTGCCCGAACTGCTTGACGAACTTGGGCACGCGCGGGGTGATGCCGAGCATGTCGTCCATCACAAGGATTTGCCCGTCGCACGCCGAGGAGGCGCCAATGCCGATCGTGGGGACGGGCACGGCTTTGGTCAGCCGCGCCGCGAGCGGCTCAGCCATGGCCTCGAGCACGATGGCGAAAGCACCTGCCTCGCTGACAGCCTTCGCATCGGCCTCGATCGCATCCCATTGGTCCTCCGTACGTCCTTGGGCACGGAAGCCGCCGAGCGTGTTCACCGATTGCGGGGTGAGGCCGACATGGCCCATCACCGGTATGCCGCGTTCGACCAAATAGCGGATAGTCTCGGCCATGTGGCGCCCACCTTCGAGCTTTACCGCGCCGCATCCCGTTTCGCGCATGATGCGCGCAGCACTCCGGAAGGCAATTTGCGGGCTCTCCTCGTAGGAGCCGAACGGCAGGTCGACCACGACCAGCGCACGCCTGGTGCCGCGGACCACCGCCGCGCCGTGCATGATCATCATCTCGAGCGACACTGGCAGGGTGCTTTCGAACCCGTGCACCACCATCCCGACACTGTCGCCCACGAGAAGGAAATCGACGTGGTGGTCGGCAATCGCGGCGATGTTGGCACTGTAAGCGGTCAGCGAGACGATTGGCGCGCCGCCCTTGCGAGCGCGGATGTCAACAGAGGTCAATCGCGAGACGGAACCTTGGTTGGACACGGGCAGTCTCCTGGAGGTTTTGGACGATCTATCAACCTCGGGCTGTGGAGCCAAGGCTGGTGGTGCTCTCTCTTGCGTGCTGAGGTATAGGTCTGCGATGGGCTGACATGCAGGAGAGTCTTCCCGTGCTACTTGGCTGCATCGCCGACGATCTGACCGGCGCCACCGACCTTGCGCTCATGCTGAGCCGCAACGGCATGCGCACCGTTCAGGTTATGGGCGTACCCGATGCATCAACGCTCACGGACGGCGCAGATGCAGTCGTCGTGGCGCTCAAGTCGCGCACCAATCCGGCTGACGAGGCCGTGCGCTGGTCCCTGGCCAGCGCGGAGGCCTTGCTGGCGCGCGGGGCGCGGCAGCTGTTCTTCAAGTACTGCTCCACTTTCGACTCCACCGATAAAGGCAATATCGGCCCCGTCGCCGAGGCGCTTCTCGAAAAGGTGAGGGGTGAAATAGCGCTTGTTTGCCCGGCTTTTCCCGCCAATGCCCGGACCGTCTATATGGGCCATCTCTTCGTCGGCGATGTTCTCCTGCACGAAAGCCCGATGAAGGATCATCCGCTCACGCCCATGCGGGATTCCAATCTGGTGCGCGTGCTGCAACGGCAGACACGGCTGAAGGTCGGGCTCGTTCCCTACAGTGTCGTTGATCAAGGCCCGGACGCCATCGCTGCGGCGCTCAACGAGGCTGTCCGAGCCGGAACGCGATTTGCGGTGGCCGATGCCATCAGTGATTGGCATCTTGTGTCTCTGGGGACGGCGGCGGCTGACCATCCACTGATCACCGGTGGCTCGGGGCTCGCCATGGGGCTGCCCGACAACTTCGCCCGGCAGGGCCTGTTGCAAAAGGCCGAACCCGCAAGGCATGTGCCGGCGCCGCCAGGCCGAGCCCTCATTATTGCCGGTAGCTGCTCTGAGGCGACGCGCGGGCAGGTGCAGTCAGCGATGGCGGCAGGAATCCCTGCGTTCAAGCTCGATCCGCTTGCGATTGCACAAGGAAAGCTCGCCGCGTCGGACCTGGTGAGTTGGGCGCTGAAGCAGCCCGTTGATCAGCCAGTTCTGATCTATTCCAGCGACAAGCCAGCCAACGTGCGAGCCGTGCAGGCCGAGCTCGGCCGCGAGGCTGCGGGTGCCATGGTCGAGCGGGAGCTTGCGGCCGTAGCAAAAGAGCTTGTCGAGAAGGGGTTCACGCGCCTCATCGTGGCGGGTGGCGAGACATCAGGTGCGGTCGTCGGCGCCCTGGGTATCAGGGCCATCGAGATCGGCCCGGAAATCGATCCCGGCGTTCCGTGGACGCGCAGCATGGATGACCGCGGGTTGGTGCTGGCGTTGAAGTCGGGCAATTTCGGCGCGTTAGATTTCTTCATGAAGGCGTGGGATCTCATCGGATGACGACAGGGGCGAAGCTTCGCGAAGAGATTTGCGCTGCTGGCGCCTCGCTCTTCAATCGCGGGCTGACGCATGGCTCGACGGGAAATATTTCCGTTCGGCTCGAAGACGGCGGCTGGCTGATGACGCCGACGGGCTCCTCTCTCGGCACGCTCGATCCGGCACGATTATCGAAGCTCGACGCAACTGGGCGGCTCGTGTCTGGCGATCCGCCGACGAAGGAGGCCTTCCTCCACACGACCATGTACCATGCGCGGCCTAATGCCGGGGCTGTCGTGCATCTGCATTCGACCTACTCGGTGGCCGTCAGTTGTCTCGAAGGCATCGATCCTGCGGATTGCCTGCCTCCGATCACAGCCTATTACGTGATGCGCGTCGGCGCGCTGCCCCTTGTTCCTTATTATCCTCCGGGCGACAAAGGATTGGCCGAAGCGGTCGGCAAGCTCGCTGACCGCCATCACGCCGTGCTTCTTGCGAACCACGGCCCGGTGGTTGCGGGCACTAGCTTGTCGGCCGCAATGGATGCGATCGAAGAGCTGGAGGAAACAGCGCGCCTATATCTCCTTCTTCGCGGGCAACCAATCCGAACCCTGACGGATGACCAAGTCGCCGAATTGCGCCGTCGGTTTCCAAGCTAGGTGCTCCATCCGCCTAAGTTCGACCCCGTTGCGCTGTGCATCGCGTTGGCGGCGCACCCTTAAAGCAGTGCCCAGGTGAAGATCGAGGAATTCAAACAAGGAGAGGAAACGGAAATGGCGAATAAAATCGATCTTGAAAATCGCATAGCCGTTGTTACAGGCGGCGCCCAAGGATTTGGCCGCGCTATAACGGAGCGGTTCGTCGCGTCTGGCGCGAAAGTAGCGATCTGGGACCGGGACTTTGCGCTCGCGGAAAAGACTGCCGGCGAGATCGGCGGCGACGTGAAAGCAATTGCATGCGATGTGACGGACCCTCAGGTGGTCGAGAAAGCTCGCGATACCACCCTCGAAACGTTCGGGCGCATCGACATTCTCGTCAACAATGCTGGCATCGCCGGCCCGACAGCAAAGCTGTGGGAGTATTCCCTAGAAGAGTTGCAAAAGACGATGAAAATCAATTTCGAGGGGCCATGGCTTTGCTGCAAGGCCGTTGTGCCGGGCATGATTGCGCAGAACTATGGGCGCATCGTCAATATCGCCTCGATTGCCGGTAAAGAAGGCAATCCGAATGCCAGCGCCTATTCAGCCTCGAAAGCCGCGTTGATAGGGCTGACAAAATCGCTCGCGAAAGAGCTCGCCACCTACGACGTTTCGGTCAATGCCATCACGCCAGCTGCCGCCCGCACGGCGATCCTCGATCAGGTCACCCAAGAGCACATCGAGTTCATGCTCTCGAAAATTCCGCGCGGCCGGCTCGTCACCGTTGAAGAGGTGGCGGCGCTCGTGGCTTGGGCGGCATCCGCCGAGTGCTCCTTCACGACCGGACAAGTGCTCGACATTTCAGGCGGACGAGCGACCTACTGATCAGCGGAGCTTGGCGCCGAGTGTCGACAACATTCGCTTTCATTCTGCTCGGCGCCTTCGCAGGAGGATTCGTCGCCGGGCTGACCGGGTTTGGAACGGGTTTGACGGCGCTTGCTTTCTGGCTGCACGTCGTCGGCCCGACGCTTGCGGCTCCGCTCGTGACAGTGTGCGCGATCATCGCGCAGGCGCAAAATCTGCCGAAGATCTGGCATGAGCTGGACTGGCCGATGCTGCGGCCGATCCTGGCCGGCGGTCTAATCGGCGTTCCCCTGGGCGCGCAGCTGCTGACACGTATCGACGCCGAAACGTTCAAGACTGCTATCGGCGTCGTGCTGATTTGCTACTCGGGCTTCATGCTGTTGTTCAGGCCGAGATTTGGCACGAAGTGGGGCGGACGCTTCGCCGATGGTATCATGGGGTTTAGTAGTGGGGTCATCGGCGGTCTTACTGGGTTGTCCGGCGTTCTTCCAACGATCTGGGCCGTCATTCGAGGCTGGAGCAAGGTTGAGCGCCGCGGCGTCTTCCAGATGTTCAATCTGACCGTGCTCACCACCGCGCTGATTGCATACGGCTTTTCGGGACTGCTGACAGCAGAGCTCGGCAGGCTCGTGCTGATGGCAGTACCCGGCACGCTGAGCGGCGCTTGGCTAGGATTTCATGCCTATCGCCGTCTGAGCGACCGTGGCTTCCACATCATCGTGTTGGGCCTTCTGATGGTTGCGGGCATCATGCTCATCGCAACCAGCTGAGTTTGGCGTTTCCGAAGCGGAAAACAAGGAAGTAGATATTTTGATGAAACGACAATTTGCAACTTTTGCACTTTATTGAATCGCAACGAGGTGACCACAATAGTCAACCGCAATAGTCGGAAAAGTGCCCATAAGTGGCGCGTTAGCTTTCTACTTGGTCTGCTGATTGTTAATCACCAGTGCCTTTTCGGGATGCTGTGGCGTCATACAGGCGGATAAGGCAATCTGGGTCACCGAAGCCACCCGACTTGCTGATTAGCGTAATTTCGTACTTCGCTGCCAGTGGCACGGAAATGGCCATGCCCGGCTGCCACTCGCCCCCGAGCAGCAAAGGCCCAATGTTGAGCGCCGCGAGAAGATCAGCAGTCGTATTGCCCCCAGATGTGATCAGGGTACCCTTGAAGTCTGGGGAAATGAGCTTCGCCACGCCAGCGGCAAAATCCTTACCAGCTTCTGCGGCTGCACGGGCTGAGCCGCCATCAACCATCATCACGAGAACGTCGTGGCAGGCAGGTAGCTCAAGCTCTTCGCGCCAGTACCCGTCGATAACACGAATCGAGCGGAGACCAGGTGCGGCCTGCAACAATCGGTCGATCTGCGTGGTCGTTACGGGGTCGCGGCTACCGATCGCGAACAGGGCAGGACGGGTCAATACACGTATCGGCTGTCGTTCACTGCCATCGGCGAGGAGGGCCGATAGCGCACGGGCCAAGCCGCTTGCTGCGACAGCAAGTTGATAGTCGTTCGATCTCAGAAGTCGGCGAGCGATGTCGAGCATGTCGCCCGTCGTAACCGCGTCCGCAATTTCCAGCGACAGATCCGTTTTAGAGAAAGCGGAACGTACGTCCAGCGGCGCCGAAATGGCGTGACCCGAAATACAGCCGTCCCGCACCACGCGCCCCAGCTCCGGAATCGCGGGCGCAATCAAAAGCGTTGATCGGCCGAAACGCTCGGCCACGATGGCAGCCTCGGCGGCCGGATGACCCTGCAGGCGGGAATCGATTTTTTTGAAGACAATATCCGCGTGGAAACTCGAGAGCTCGTCGATCGTCGCGTGGACTGCTGCAAGTGCATCCGGTAATGGCAGATCTCGGCTGTTGGTGCTTACTGCGAGAACGTGCGGCTTCACGGAGATTGCGGCGGGCAAGTCGGCTCTGGAGGGAGCCACGACGGTTTTCAGCCCCACTGTGGAGAAGGGGGCAGCCGTGTCGAGTGCGCCGGTCAGATCGTCTGCGATGATCAACACTTGCATGGAAATAACCTGAAGAAATAAGCCGCAATGTCAGGGCGGGCTTGCATCGAGCGCGACAAGCGGGGATCGTACGGTTGGTTATTGGCAAACAGGAGGACGTGGCTGTGAGTGTCAGGCACGAGCTGAAGCGTTTTGATTTTGGGGACCTGGAGCTTCAGTCCGGGCAAATTCTCGAAGACGGTTTTCTGACCTATTCGACGCATGGGACGCTCAACACACGCCGCGATAATGCGATCCTCGTCCTGCCCTCGCTTATGGCAGACCATACCCGCCATGACTTCCTTATCGGGCCGGGGAAGGCCTTCGATCCCGAACGGCATTTCATTATCACGACGAACACACTCGGTAACGGCAGAGCAATTTCTCCCAGCAACAGCGCGCGTCAACCGGGTGCAGCGTTTCCGCGGTTCACGATTGTGGACATGGTTCGAGCCCAGCACAGGCTCGCTCGAGACGTCTTTGGCATAGACCAGTTTCTCGCCGTTGCGGGGCTGTCGATGGGTGGCATGCAGACGCTTCAATGGGCCGTCGCGTTCCCGACGGCAATGAAGGCGATCGTGCCGATTATTACGCAAGCGCGTGCGACGCCGTGGGTGAGCGCCTATTGGCACGCCATGCGCAGGCCAATCCTCGAGAGCAGCACGGAGGATGACCGGCGCGATGCTCTGTGCCGCTCCCTCTACCACTTCCTGCTCATTACCCGGCATTGGATTTGGTATCAGGGCGCTTTTGAAAACAATATTCAGGAGCTGCACCGCTGGATGGACGCTGAAGCACGGCGCATTGCCAGCCTTTGGCATCCGTTCGACTTTATTTCGCAAACCTATGCCGAGGATGATTACGACTTAACTCACTTAGTCGGCGTCAGCAGCGTCGAGGAAGCATTGTCACTCATCGAGGCGCGCGTGCTCCTGATGCCTTCCGCAACGGACGTTCTCCACCCAGCGAGCGAGCTGCATTTCGCACTCCCTCATCTGAAAAATGCGCGTCTGGTGGAAATACCGTCCTCTTGCGGACATCTTGGTGGAGGTGGGCTTGAACCGCAGGACGCAGCCTTCATGAACCGTGAAATTGCTTCGTTTCTTGCTGAGGTGGAGGCAGCCGGTTGAAACCGGCTGCTTCCACAACGCACGTCAGAACAAACCAAGATATCTCGGCAGCCACAGCACAAGGTCAGGGAACAGGATCGTCAGCGCGAGGGCCGTAAGCTGCAGCAGCACGAACGGCACGATGCCCTTGTAGATGTCGATGAGCTGCAACGTGTCCGGCATGACTCCCTTCATGTAGAAGAGCGCGAAGCCGAAAGGTGGCGTGAGAAAGCTGGTTTGGAGATTGACTGCGACCAGGATCAAGAACCACGGCAGGAAGGCAGCCTGTGTTCCGACATAGCCAGAGAAATCCGCCTGCGCGAGGATTGGTCCGAAGATCGGCAGGACGATGAGACAAATTTCCAGCCAATCGAAGAAGAAACCAAGGAGGAAAACGAGAACCATGACGAAGATCAGAAGTCGCCACGGCGTATCGATACCAAACATTCCCAGCAGCTCTACGACCGCGTCGTCTCCGCCGAGTGCGCGGAAAGTGTAGGCGAAAGCCGTGGCCGTCAGCGTTATGAAAAACACCATTCCGTTGGTACGCGCCGCCGAGTCGATCATGAGCGCCAGGTTCTTTCTGCCAAGTCGCCCTTTAACGGCGGCCAACAGGAGAGCGCCAGCGCAGCCAACGCCAGATGCCTCAGTGGGGGTCGCAAAACCAAAGAAGATCGAGCCCAGAACCAAGCCGATTAGCACGGTGGGAGGGACAAGCGCACGTGCCAACTGACCTAGGAGTTTCGGGGTCGACACGTTTTCGTCGTTCGGCGGTGGCGGTGCCGTATCGGGCTTAAGGTAGGCATTTACACCGATGTAGAGGATATAAAGGCCGGACAATACGAGGCCAGGCAGCACCGCGCCCGCAAAAAGAACGCCTACCGGCACCTGCAGCAGGTCGGCCATAATGATAAGCATGATCGAGGGCGGGATCAGAATTCCCAGAGTTCCTGCAGAGGCTATGGTGCCCGAGGCAAGCTGGCGGCTGTAGCCGCTTTGCAGCATGGTCGGCAGCGCGATGAGCGACAACATGACGACAGACGCACCGACGATGCCCGTCGTCGCAGCCAGGATCGTGCCCATCAGGGTAACGGCCATTGCGAGGCCGCCAGGCACGCGGCGCATGACGAGCTGGAGAGATTTCAACAGCTCTTCAGCTACGCCACTCCGTTCAAGAATCGTCCCCATGAAAATGAACATGGGAATAGCGACGAGCACCTGATTGGACGCGACGCCGGCGTACATCCGCACCACCAGGTTGTAAAATTGGATAGGTGCGAATACGTCGAAAATGATGCCGAGAAAGCCGAAAATCACCGAGACACCGCCCAGCACGATTCCGACGGGCAGCCCAGTGAAGATGAGTGCGATGAACGTGACGAACATCAACAGTGCAAGGTAGTCGACCGGCCAGATCATGACCGCGCCTCCTGCGCGTTTGTGTTCGCGTTTGGCTCGCCGGGACTACCAAGCATGATCAGCAGGCTTCGCGCCATCACCGACAGCACGGATACGAAGAACAATACGAACCCAAATACGAAGACTGTCTTGATGATGTATCGGGCTGGCAGACCTTGCGGAGACATGGAGCCTTCGTTCTGTACGAAGGAGCGCCAGACCAGGTCGTAACCATAACGGAATACGACGTAAAGAAAGGGTAGGGCGAGCAACAAGCAGCCGAAGAATTCCAGCCAAGCGCGGGTGCGCCTCGAAGCCTTAGTTACAGCGACGTCCACCCTGACATGCCCATTCAGGACATAGGTGGCGCCGAGCAGCAAGGCGAAGAGCACTGTATGGAAATGCCACTCCAGTTCCTGAAGGCGTGTGGAACCGAGACCGGGTATTTGGTAGCCAGCGCGTCTCGACAGCACGTCGACAATGATGACCGCGGTATTCAGTAGAAAAAAGACACCGGCGACCCTACCGAACCATAACACGACACGATCTGCCGCGTCCGCAAAACGCTGCAAAAAGCGCATAGCTTCCCAACCCCACCACCCGCGAAGCTGTGAGCCTCGCGGGTGGTTTTCTTGATAATTGCGTCTGGACTTACTTCAGATATCCAGTCTCACCCCAGATCGCGTACTTCTCGCGGAAGGCGGAGTAGCTCTGCCAAGTCTTGTCGAAGAGCTCATTCTCGGCGCGGATCTCATCCACGACCTCAAGCCACTTCTCCTTCAGTGCGTCGAGGAACTCCTTCGGCAGAGTTTTGATCTCAACGCCCTTCTCCTTCATTTCGAGGAGCGCACCAGCCTGGACGCTTTCACCGAATGCGATCGAGTCGGCAAGCGTAGCACCGCAGGAAATCTCGATCACCGCCTTTTGCAAGTCGGTCATCGCATCCCAGCGATCCTTATTGATGAGCAGCTCGATTGCGGTCGACTGCTGATGCCAGCCAGGCATGTAATAGTACGGCGCCACCTGGTAGAAGCCCAGGGCGAGGTCCTGGATGGGAGTCGAGAACTCGCTGGCGTCGATCGTGCCAAGCTGTAGCGCCTGATAGATTTCGCCAGCTGGAATTAGCTGCGTTGCGGCGCCGAATTTTGCAAGAATGGCAGCGCCAAGGCCCGCAAAGCGAATTTTCAGACCATTGAGGTCGTCCGGCGAATTGATCTCGCGCTTGAACCAGCCCGCGCCCTCCGGCGAGGCTATACCGCAGGTAAATGCCTGTACGTTATACTTGTGGTAGAGCTCATCGCGCAGCTCCTTGCCACCGCCTTTTTCCAGCCAGGCCAGGTACTCGCCAATGCCTGGGCCGAACGGGACCGAGCCGAAGAAATTGAATGTCGGATCACGGCCTGACTGGTTCGTGGCCACTGACCATCCCATGTCAAGCGAGCCAGCCGACACCGCATCGAACGTTTCCAAGGCCGGGACGAGGGCGCCGGGCTCGTGCAGGCGAATATCGACAGCCCCATTCGAAACACGGCGCACGCGCTCCACGAAATCCCGCGACGTGGTGCCGACAAGCGGGTTGGCCGTAGGAAACGCATTCTGCAGGTTTAGGCGCAATTTGTCTTGAGCGCCTGCTGGGATCGTGCTTGCCAACAGCGCGCCAGCGGTAAGCGAGAGCAACAATCGTTTCATGATTCCCTCCAGTTGATGAATGCCTGCGTGGTCGACTCCCACTGTTAGGCTTTCCTACACAGCCGGCTCATATGTCGTCGGTGCTGGCCGCGACTTACGAGCCGAAATCAGTGTGCGAGCGAAGTGAATGGCTTCGATTAGACTGTCTTCATTCGCCACGCCTTTGCCGGCGATGTCGAATGCCGTCCCGTGGTCTACGGACGTGCGAATGATGGGGAGACCAAGAGTAATATTGACGCCGCTGAGGCTTTGCCAGCGCCCGGTTCGTTCGTCGACTTGAAATGCGAGCAATTTGACCGGGATATGTCCCTGGTCGTGATACATCGCGACGACGGCGTCGAACTGGCCGGCGCGGTGCTTGACGAAGACAGTGTCACCCGGGTGAGGACCCGTCACGTCGAGACCTTCGGCACGCAGGGCCGCCACGGTCGGTTCCGTGATTTCGATATCTTCGGTGCCGAACAGTCCGCCCTCTCCAGCGTGCGGGTTGAGTGCGGCGACGGCAATGCGGGGCCTTGCGACACCCAGGTCGATCAGTGCCTCGTGCGTGAGGCGTACGACCCGCTCAAGACGCTGAGGGGTGAGGCGCGAAGGCACTTGTCCCAGGGCGCTGTGTGTCGATACGTGGCTCACCCGAATGCCGTCGTGCACCAGCATCATGACGCTGTCGCGGCTACCAGTGAGGGCGCTCAGCATTTCGGTGTGGCCGGCATAAGGGTGACCAGCCAGATTCAACGCCAGCTTGCTCAGCGGCGCTGTGCAGATGGCGTCGACCTTGCCGGTGGTCGCGAGCTTCACAGCAACGTTGACGGCCTCGAACGCTGCGTGACCGGCTTCCGCCGTTATCGAGCCCGGCGCCAACGGTTGGCCAGTGCCGACGTCTACGAAGTCAACGGATGATTGATCAAGTTGATCAGCGGAGACCCGACGAACGCCGGTCTCGAGCCCGAGAGCACGGGCCGTTGCTTCGTAGGTGGCAAAGCAGCCGATGAGAACGAGAGCGAACTCCCCCGCGTCGAGAGCAGGCCGAAGGCGCTCGACGGCCTTCAACATGATTTCCGGGCCGATCCCCGCTGGATCGCCCATTGTGACGGCAACTCGGTGCACGCCCCCCTCCCAATCTGAGCACAATCGTTCAGGATATTTCAAAATTTGTCAATTCCTTTCATGTCGCGTTGCACATTGCTGGTGCCGATGGTTCGAGCGGCGGGTGGCAGTGACCCTATCAGTATGTCGCGGAGCTCGATGGAATTGTCCCGGCAATGGAATGCTCTGGACCACACGGTTGGCCACTGCGGCCAGACGTGGTCCTGCAGTCAGGGTCGACCGCGCTTCTGTGTTGGGACGGCCTAGACAGGCACCATCGTCAGGGTGGTGCCGGCGCTCTTGATACTCTCGGCGATGTCGGCCGGCAACTTCGAGTCAGTGATGATCTCGTCAACCGCGTCGACTGTGCAGATCAGCGAAAACGACGGTTCCTGGAACTTGCTCGAGTCTGCCAGCGCGATGACTCTGCTAGCGGCATCGATTATCGCCCGCTTCATGTGCGAGGCCTCGATGCTGGTTTCGCTGAGCTTGAGATCGCAGATTGAATGTGTGCCGATGAAGGCCAGATCGGCGTGTATTTCTTGAAGAAAGTTGGTTCCCGGGCTGCCGATGAGTGTCGTCGAGCCGGGACGTACGGTACCCCCGATGACGATTGTTGTTATCCCTGCCTCCTGAGCGAACAGCGATGCGGTCGTCAGGTCGTTGGTGATGGCGGTCAGGGGAATGCGCCGCGCGATGACGGCTCGTGCAGCTTCCCGCACTGTCGAGCTGCTATCGAAGATGACACTATCTCCGGCTTCGACCCGCTTGGCGGCCTCACGGCCAATGGCAGCTTTCTCGGTACGCGCGATATGGGCTGAAATCTCGAAGTGGGGCTCGAACATTGATCGTGGGCGAGCCAGCACCGCGCCGCCATGTGTACGATCGATGTAATTTTCGCGCTCCAAGTATTCGAGATCGCGCCGGATGGTAGACGGCGAGACACCGATCAATTCGGCAAGTTCGAGGATTGAAGCGGCGTTGACGCGGTTGAGGTGGTCGAGGATGAGACCGCGGCGCTGGGCGGGGATCATGGGGGGCGGCTGTGTCTTGAGGACTTATTCTGCCGGATGAGCAAGCATAGGGTCGGCGCCAGCGCAAGACAACGCTTTACGAAGCCCCTTTCATAAGGCTCGCCGACCTAAAAAGTTATCCACCCCATCCCGTCGGGTGCGAGATTCATCTAGCCCGATGTGAACGGACAGCAGGCTTAGAAGGAACGGGCCGCTTGAGCGGCCCGTTCGACTCAGTACTCACCTTTGACGTCTTGTACTGGTGACCCAGCGGCTAGAGACTCCGCTTCGCTTTCCTCAACTGCCGGCCCTGCAGACGCGGTCGGCGGGGAAATCACCCGGTGTCGGAGGATGCCAACGACCAAACCGGCCAGAACCAACGGGCTGACGCTCAATGCGAACATGTCGTTGGGGTGGAACAGCACGACACCCGCCAGAGCCGTCAACAACAGGCGAAGAGCCATGTCGGCTGCGAAATTGCGCGTGTAGCTGCCGAACATCGCAAAGGCCAGGCCAGATGTGCCGATGAGCATGGCGACAGTGTTGAGAACCTGCGTCCAGCCGGGCGTGACGACCATTTCCGAGCGCGTGAAGACCGCAAAGGTCATCAGTGTGATCGGTAGGCAGAGCTTGAGCGCCTCCCACATAGTTCGCATGAAGGAAGCTTCCGCGATGCGAGAGGAAATGGCAGCCGTAAGCGAGGTCGGCGGGGACAGCTCGCCCCAGACCGAAAGAAGGAAGACGAAGAAGTGCGCCACCCAGGGATTGATCCCGAGGCTGACGAGAGGCTGAACGATGACAACTGCGCCGATGATGTAGGTTGCCGTCGGCGGAAGGCCGGCGCCGACCAGCCAGCCGAAGATGTACGCCATGAAAATCATGGCCAGGATGTTCCACGCTCCAAGATTGAGCAGCATCCCTCCCATGCGGTTTATGAAGCCGGTGACGGTGAACAGGCCGATCATGATGCCGAGCGTCGCCAGCAATAACGTCAAATAGGATGTCATGTCCGCATGAGTTTCGAGGCAAAGCCTCAGATTGTTGAACAGTGATTGCTCGACAACGGCAGGGTCTTTCAGAACGTACTTGAAATAGAGGAAGGCTATGGTCAGCAGCGCCAGCATGAAGCCCGCGGCATAGAGCGCCGCCAACAGCTCGCCGGTGCCGACGATGCCGAGATGGTAGATCAGAAAAAGGACTGACAGAAAAAAGATCGACGTTTTGGTGCGGTCGTAAAGCGGGACAGGAGGCGCTGCCACGTTATCCGATGGGAGGAGTCGCACGCAGGCCAGATAGACGGCGAGCGCGAGCGTGCCATAATAAACGATCGCGAGGGAAAAACCGCGTACGACGACGTCCCAATAGGGCACGCCGAGAAATTGCGACATCAGGAAGGCGCCAATCCCCATCATTGGCGGCATCATGAGGCCACCCATGGAGGCTGCCGTTTCCACTGCCCCGGCGAAGGCGCCAGGCAAGCCGTAGCGTTTCATCAGCGGAATGGTGATGCTGCCGACGACGACGGCGTTCGCCGAGCCGCTGCCGCTGATCATACCGATGGAAAGCGAGCCGAGCACTGCCGTCTGCGGCACCATCTGACGCGATCTGCCTGCAAGACGCCGCATGACGTTGATCATGGCGCTCTGCGCACCGAAGCCCTGGGCAGCTGCCGCGAGCAAGAGAAACGCTGCAATTAGGGTAAGGGCGATCTGGCCGTAGATCCCGTAAATGCCAGTCGAGAACTCAACCGTGCTCGATGTTACGATGCGGTAGAACGATGTGCCCGGGTGCCAGAAGAAATCGATCGGGCTCAGATATCCCCAAAGCGTGTAGAAGATGAGGACCATGTTCACCCAGAACAGGACAGGGTGAACGAGCCGCGACAATTCCATAACTAGCAGGAAAACAAGCAGGCCGACGATGAAGTCCTGAGTCGTGTAGGAGCCCTGCCGATAAATCGCGACCTCCTCGAATTCCCACCAGAAATGCCAGAAAGCATAGAGGCAAATTCCGATATAAAAGAGGATAATGAGGTCATTCACGCGGGGAGGCAGCCATTTGTAGAAATAATCGCGCCGGTACATGAACAGGATTTGCAGGATCAGCGCGATGGACATGACATGCGCGACCAGCTCCTGCGGCCCCCCAAAACCCGTGTAGAAGTACCAGACGAGCCAAACGAACTGAATGGCCGCGAAGAACAGAATGACGTTGGTGAGATTAAAGATCTCTTTGAGCTCTTTGACTCTCACGGCAGCTCCTCCCTCTTTTCGCCCTTCTTATGCGGTCGTCTCTTGCTTTGGGGTGATTGCGTTGGCCATTTCAGCCCATTCGGCGAACGGCTCATTGAAGTGGGGCATAAGAAAAGCAAGGGGCTCGCTTCGAAGGCAAGCCCCCGCTTTGTCATGACGGACAGTGCACGCCAGATCAGCTCTTATCGCTGGCAATTGTCCAGCTGTCGTCCCAGGCATTATGTTCCTTCAGGAACTTTGCAAGCCCGGGATGAACCGGCACATTCGGCGCTGACTTGATGCCGTTGACCTGCATGCCGATGAAATCGTTGGCCAGCGGTGTGAAGCCGGGCTCCGCCTTGGCGAGATCTTCGCGATTCTCATAGAACGCGCTCACCATCTTGTAGACGACATCCTCCGGCATATCCGCGCGGACGTTGTAACCAAACAGGATCGGCACGCCCAGAATTTGTTCGGCACCGACATCCTTGGTGAACACCTTCGAGTCGACAGGGCTGATGCTGAGACCAGCGGCTTTCAATTTCTCGATTTCATCGGGGCAGGGGTTCACGACCTTCGCATCGATGCGGACTTCCGTTTCTGTCCAGTACGGAACGAGCGAACGGCCGGCGGTGGTGTAGGCAACCGCACCCGAGACCGTGCCGGATTTCAGTGCGTCGGCCTGGGTCTTGGGATCGATCTGCACATGCTTGAATTCATAGTCGAGCGCCTTGAAGACGCGTTGGAAATTCAGCCAGTTCATGAAGCCGGCGGGCGTGAAGAAGGTCGGCTTACCCGAGAAATCCTTTAGGCACTTGAATTGATCAGCCTTCTCCGCCAGGACCATCATGAAGGTCTCCATCGGATAGGCGTACCAGGTGTGCACGAGCAAGCCCTTCTTCGGCTCGTAGTTCTTGAAGCCACCTTCTCTATCGTAGAGCTGGGTCATGCCGACGTCGGCAGTGTAGCCGATCTCGCCATCACCATCCATGGTGGCCTTCATGGCGCCCGTCGTTGACGGATATGGATTGACGGTGACGGTGTACTCGCCACCGAGTGCCTTCTCAGCCACTTCGGCCATCGTAGCGGCGATCTTGTAGCCGTAGGAGTCGACGCTGGACGTCGCCCAGCGGATCGATTTGCGTTCCTGGGCAGCTGCCGGACTTGCCGCCACGGCGGAGACTGCGAGCGCAATCGCCGCAGTGGAGGCTGCCAACAGGGGGACCCTCGACCTGGACATCATATTCCTTCCTCCATGTAGACGCTTATTCTTTGGTGCGTCATTGAACCTGTGCTGTCAGTCGCTAGCACAGGCTACTACAGTATTGCTGACATTCAGCTCAAATTATAGAGCATGCCATGCCGCGGGCGCGCTGGGATTCAGGCTGGCGTGATCGCACCAGGCGTTCAAGATTGAATATTCGCGCATGTGACACACCCAATTGGAGCAACAGGAGTGCTGTTGCTTGGTAGTCACGCGGTGCAGCTCTTGAGGGTCGGTCTTGGGGAGGACTTACGCCGGACTATGCGCAGATGGTCGAGAGACGCGAACCATTTCGCGACGTAGGCGCAAATAAGTGCGGGCACAACCTCGATTGGCGGAGACGGGGGGATTCGAACCCCCGATACGCCTTTTGGGCGTATAACGGTTTAGCAAACCGCCGCCTTCAGCCACTCGGCCACGTCTCCCTCAAACGGAACAGGCCCTTAGCATGGTAGCGGACCGCAGGTAAACCCGAAAGTGGGGTTGCTGGCAATCCCTTCAAGATACCGCTCGTGATTGTACTCCGAGCCTCATGCGAGCCTGGCCTGGTGGCTATCTCGCCTATCCGCTCCTGGCCCCGAAAAGTCGGCAAGCCGCCAACTTTTCGGGATAGGCCAAACAGGATCGGACGGTCTGGTGCCCAGCTCTCTGCCAGAGCGCATCAATCCACGTTCGTGTGCTTGTACTTCTCCAGCAAGCGCTTCGGCTTTCTCAGCGCGTCGCGGCGGAATGGATCGCCGAGCTCCTGCGTCACCAGCATCTCGATCACGGTCGTCTTGCCGTGCTTCATCTGGGCGTCGACAGCCTTTTCGAGCGCCTCGCCCACGTCGCCGAGATTGCTTACAGTAACGCCCTCCGCGCCGAGCGAGCGGGCCACCTCCGCCCAGCAGGGGTTCTTGAGGTCCACGCCTTCGAAGCGACGATTGTAGAAGTCGACCTGGTTCTTCTTCTCGGCGCCCCACTGCTTGTTGTGGAAGACGACTGCGGTGACGGGAATGTTCTCGCGCACGCAGGTGAGGATCTCGCCGAAGCTCATGCCCCAGGCGCCGTCCCCGACATAGGCGATGGCGGGGCGATCCGGGCAGGCCACCTTTGCGCCGATGATGGTCGGCAGCGCATATCCGCAGTTGCCGAAGCTCATGGCCGCAAACATGCTCGGCGCCTGATTGAAGCGCAGGTAGCTGTTCGACACCGAGCAGATGTTGCCGATATCGGTCGAGACCATGGCGTTCTTCGGCATGGCCTTCTCGAGCTCGCGCAGCATCTGGCGCGGGTGCATGTAGGGCGAGTCTTTCGCGACCTCGAGGCTCCAGGGGTCGCGCTCGTGCGTCCACTCGGATAGCTCGGCTTCCCAGGCGTCCTTTTCGGCCTTGATCTTTTGCAACCGTTCAGAGGCGTTCCGACGTGCAACGGGATCGCGGTTGGCGAGGCGATGATGCAGGGCCTTCGCGGCCGCTTTCGCATCCCCGACGATGCCGACCGAGATCTGCTTTACGAGGCCCAGCATGCGGTGGTCGGTGTCGACCTGGATGATCTTCGCATTCTTCGGCCAGTAGTCGAGGCCATGCTGGGGCAGGGTACCGAACGGCCCGAGGCGCGTGCCGAGCGCGAGCACGACGTCGGCCTCGGCGATAATCTTCATTCCGGCCTTCGAGCCCTGGTAACCGAGCGGGCCGCACCACAGCGGATGATCGGCCGGGAAGCTGTCATTGTGCAGATAGCTGTTGACGACAGGCATCTGCAAGTATTCGGCGAGCGCCTTCGCTTCCTCCATGCCGCCCGAGAAGATCACGCCACCGCCGGCCACCATGACCGGGAACTTTGCACTCGCCAGTAGCTCGGCCGCCTCGTCCAGGGCTTCGTCGGCGCCGGGGCCGCGGGCGATCTTCTTTGGCGTCGGAATTTCGTAGTCCGCCTCGCCGTAGAACATGTCGCGAGGAATGTTGAGCTGCGTGGGGCCGCGCTCGCTCATGGCCATATCGAAGCAGCGGGCCGTGAGCTCGGCCATCCGGTCCTGGCGCGAGACATGGGCCTGATACTTGGTGATCTTCGAGAAGATCGGGAGCTGCTCCGTCTCCTGAAAGCCACCGAGCCCCATGGTGTTCGAGCCCGTCTCCGGGGTGATCACCACGACCGGCGAGTGGGCCCAGTAGGCTGCAGCCGTCGATGTGACGAAGTTCGTCACGCCTGGGCCGTTCTGGGCGATGCAAACTCCATGGCGGCCCGAGGCGCGGCTGTAGCCGTCCGCCATGTGCCCCGCGCCCTGCTCGTGCACCGTCGGGATGAAGCGGATGCCGGCTGTCGGGAAAAGGTCGAGGGCGTCCATGAACGCGGAGCCGACGATGCCAAATACGTCGGTGACGCCATGGGCCACCAGAGTTTCGACGAACGCTTCACTCGCGGTCATTCTCGTCATGGGCGGTCTCCCTGGGATGCTCCCGCTAACAAGCAGCCTTCTGCGTCTCGAAAAACAAGACGCCTCGTCTCAATTAGTGGCACGCAGCCACAAAAGCTGTCAATCACCGACGCGCGCCGGGGCGGTCCCCACGCTAGTCGCGCGTGAAGACAAGGGTGTGTCGGCAACGTCGGGACCGCCTGTCCACGCATCGGCCATGACGCCTGCAGCCTCCTTGAGTCGCGGAACGAAGCCGATCGCCCGCTCGAGGTCGAGGCGCGGAGAAGGTCCATGAACGGCGAGCGCAGCCAGCACCCGACCCTGGCGATCCGCGATCGGCACCGCAACGCCGATGATGCCGATCGTGAACTCCTGATTGTTCACCGCGTAGCCCCGCCGGCGAATCTCTGCCAGCTCGGCCTCAAGTTCAGTGGTCTGCGTGATGGTGTGCTCCGTGCAGGGCTTCAGCGTGACGTTGCGGAGCAGTCGTGCTCGAACCGCGTCATCGAGATGGGCCAGCATCACTTTGCCGCCGGAGGTGCAATGTGCCGGCACGCGGCTGCCCGCCTGCAGATGGACGCGAAGAGCCCAGTGACATTCAATGCGCTCGAGGTAAACGAACTGTAGGCCATCCAGCACGCCGACGTTACAGGTCTCCTCGATCTCGTCGACGAGCTGCTGCAATATGGCGTGAATGGGCGCAGACTGATTGTGGGTTCGCAGCGCGTTGAGGGCGAGTGTCGAGAGGCGAGGGCCGACCGAGAACCGGTCGCGTGAGGGATCGCGGACGACAAGCCCCAGCTTCTCGAGCTGGGTCAGAACCCGATGCACGGTTTGCCGCGGTAGTTTGAGCCGAGCACTGAGGTCGGGGAGCCCGATAGGTTGTGACTGCGCAGTGATCGCTTCCAGGACCGCTAACGCTTTGTCGAGTGCCGAGCCTCGTTCCTGACCGTTGCTTTGGTCACGCATGTCCGATCGGCTCCTGTGTGCGGAGTTCCTTGCGCTTCGTATAGCACGTTACCGCCATGCTCCGCGGGAGGAAGTCGATCATTGCTGAGGCGATGGAGCGTCCAGGAGTTGACCACTCGATGCGCGCGGCACAAAATGGGACAAGGCATCTCGATTTCCGGAGGGCAGACATGCAGGATACGCCCACATTGAGCCCATCCAGTACACCAACCGCGCCAGTTGAACTCGTTCCGGAAATCGTCCAGCGGGCGCGAAGCGCAATGGCCGCCTATGCTCGCGAGATTGCCGCGGAGGGCCAAGCGCGTATCGATGAGGCAGTGACTGCTCTCGCTTGGTCACTCTACAAGCCAGAGAACGCGCGCCGAATGGCTGAAATCGCCGTCGAGGTGACGGGCCTGGGCGAAGTCGAGAGCAAAGTCATCAAGAACCAGCGCAAGACGTTCGGCACACTTCGCGATCTCTTGCGCGTGAAGTCCACCGGAATCATCGAGGAGATTCCTGAAAAGGGCATCGTCAAATACGCGAAGCCTGTCGGCGTGGTCGCGGCCATCACGCCGTCAACAAACCCCTCGGCGACGCCGGTCAACAAGGCGATGATGGCGCTCAAGGGCGGCAACGCCATTGTCATCGCGCCGCCGCCGACGGCGTGGGGTGCAACCAAGCCCACAGTGGACCTTATGCGGGCAGAGCTGAAGAAGATCGGCTTGCCAGAGGACCTCGTGCAGGTTCTGCCGTCGCCGGTCACGCGGGAGGCAACCACGCGGCTGATGGAGCTGTCCGATCTCGTGGTCTGCACAGGCAGCCAGGCGAATGTGCGCCAGGCTTACAAATCAGGGAAGCCAGCTATCGGCGTCGGTCTTGGAAATGCGCCGGTGATCATCGACGCGTCGGCGGATCTCGACGATGCCGCGCACAAGATCATGCTGTCCAAGACCTTCGATCACGCGACGAGCTGCTCGTCCGAGAACGCCGTGATCATTGTCGACGCCGTTTACGACGAAGCGATCGCCGCGCTCGAAAGACAAGGCGGTTATCTCGCGTCACCTGAGGAGCGCGAGCGCATCGTCGCGCGGCTATGGCAGAGCGGGAAGCTCAATCGCAGCGTCATCGCTCAGGCGCCGGAAGCTCTGATCAAGGTGTTCGAGCTCGGTCCTAAGGCGCAGGGCTGCAAGTTTGTCATGGTCGAGGAGACGGGTGTTGGCAAAGATTACCCGCTCTCAGGCGAGAAGCTGTCGCTGGTGCTGACGGTGTATCGCGCCAAAGATTTCCAGGACGCCAAGAGGATCGTACGGGAGATCCTAGAGTACCAAGGTAAAGGCCATTCATGCGGAATCCATACGAACACACCCGAGCACGCACGTGAGTTGGCGCGGGATACTGACGTCGTCCGCGTGCTGGTCAACCAAGCCCATACGTTCGGCAATGGCGGCGGGTTCGACAACGGGCTGCCCTTCACGTTGTCGATGGGCTGTGGCACGTGGCAGGGAAATTCCATTTCGGAAAACCTCAATTGGCGCTGCTTCGTCAACATCACCCACCTCGTCACGACGATCCCGGAGGACAAGCCGGACGAAGCCGAGCTGTTCGGGGCGTACTGGGCCAAGTATGGGAAGTAGGCTCTTTTTCCGAGGAAAACCAACTCCGGGTTTTTGTCATGTCTTCTCCGGAGCCTGGGCTGAAAAAGTGCAGATCTCCGGCTCTGATGGCGCTGAGTTGAAAGGTTTAGGATGAACTTCGAGGAGCACGCCGCTAAGCCGCTGCTCAGAGCAGTGGGAATTGAAACGCCAAAGGGCAGCCTCGCTACGACGCCTGACGAAGTGGAGCGCATTGCCGCTGAAAATGGCCCCTGCGTCGTGAAGGCCCAAGTGCCAGCGGGCAAACGGGGCAAGGCAGGCGGCATCAAATTGGCAGCAACGCCGGCCGAAGCGCGCGCGCACGCCGAGCAGATCCTCGGCATGACGATCGGCGAGCATTCAGTGGAGAAGCTTCTCATCGAAGCGCAGGTGCCGATCGCGACAGAGATGTATGCGGCGGTGATCAATGATCCGGAGAGCAAGGGGCCGCTGCTGCTTTTCTCCGCCGAGGGCGGCATGGATATCTAAGAAATTGCCGAGCGGCATCCGCATGCGCTCGTCCGGCTACCGATCGATATCCGCAAGGGCCTTGATCGCGACGCGCTCGCTACCGCGCTGCCGAATGAGTTGCCCGTTGACCGTGCGGCGCTCGTCGACACCTTGGCGCGCCTGCACACGGCCTATGTCGAGAATGATGCCGAGCTGATGGAGATCAACCCGCTCGTGGTCACGCGAGGCGGCAAGCTCGTCGCGCTCGACTGCAAGTTTGTGATGGATGACAGCGCCATCCCGCGGCATGAGGAGCTTGCAAAGTTGGGCTCGCCCGAAAAGCTCACCGCTCTCGAAGCCCGGGCTAAGGAGCTTGGTCTCAAGTTCATCGAGCTTGATGGTGACGTCGGTGTGCTGGCGAACGGCGCTGGGCTGACTATGACGTCGATGGACGCTGTGCGCCATTACGGCGGCAAACCGGCCAATTTCCTCGAAATCGGAGGCGAAAGTTACACGAAGGCGAAACCGGCTCTTGAGCTGGTTCTCGCAAATCCGCGTGTCAAAGCACTGCTCGTCAATTTTTGCGGCGCGTTCGCGCGTACCGACGTGATGGCCGAGGGCGTCGTTAATGCTTGGCAGGAATTGAAGCCCGACATCCCGATCGTCTTCACCATCCACGGCACGGGTGAGGAGGAGGCCATTGCGATGGTGAAAGAGCGGCTCGGCATTGAACCCTACGACTTGATGGACGATGCGGTGCGTGCGGCAGTGGCGGCTGCAAAGGGGGCGTCGCAATGATCGTTCGCGGCCACGAAACCGTGCTCGTGATGGGCATCACGGGCAAGCAGGGGACGTTCTGGGCCGATAAGATGCGGGCCTATGGCACGCGGATTATCGGCGGCACCAATCCAAAGCGCGCTGGTGAAACGCATTTGGGCCTGCCTGTTTGGGCAAGTGCGAAGGACGCGGCTAAGGAAACGAAAATCGACTGCGCTGTGATGTTCATCCCGCCCTTCGGCGTCAAGGCCGCTGCGCTGGACGCCATCGAGGCTGGGATTCCAAAGATCGTGTGTCTCACCGAGCACGTGCCGATCCACGACACGATGTATTTTCTCGCGGCAGCGCGGGAGCGCGGATGTCAAGTCATTGGTCCGAACACTGCCGGCCTCGTCACCACTGGTGAGTGCTTCGTCGGCTTCATGCCAGCCTTCAACGAGCGCGTGTTCAAGCCCGGAGAGGTGGGTGTCATCTCTCGTTCCGGGTCGCTCGGCACGCTGCTTTGCCTCAACCTGGTGCAGGCGGGTCTTGGAATTTCTTCTTTCATCGGCATCGGCGGTGACCCGATCATCGGTACGACGACTCGCGATGCTCTCGAATGCCTCGACCGCGATCCACGGACGAAAGCCATCGTGCTCGTCGGCGAGATTGGCGGCTCGATGGAGGAACAGGCGGCGGAATATGCCCGCACGATGTCGAAGCCGATTGCGGCGTTCATCGCCGGTGCTGCGTCGCCACCCGGCAAGAAGATGGGGCACGCGGGCGCGATCGTCATGGGCAACAAGGGATCTTACGCTGCTAAGAAAGCCGCGCTGGGAGCCGCGGGTATTACGGTCTGTGCCACGCCAAATGGTGTTCCGGAAGTGCTGAAGTCGCGCCTCGGAGCCGGCTAGCGCGAAGCAATCAATAACAGGTCTCCTGCCGTCGAGCGCGCCTCCTATAGGGCGCTCGAAAAAGGCAAGTATAGCAATAAGAAAGTGCTCGCCTTATCCAGTGAAGACGAAGTGGACTGATGGTTCGGTTCCTTATCCGGTATAGACATGAGGTGGTGCGACTGGAGCGAGGCCCATGATCGAGCGCAGGCGGTCACAGGCGTGCTCGAGAGAGAAATACTTGAGGACGCGTGCACGCCCTGCGGCTCCCATCGCGGCAGCTCGGGCGGGATCGGTTAGAAGCGTGGCCATTGCCTCTGCCATTCCGTTCACGTCGCCTTCAGGTACAAGATAGCCAGTGACACCATGTTCAACAGCTTCAGGGATCCCGCTGTGGCATGTAGATACTATCGGCAATTCGCTAGCCATGGCTTCAAGTATCGCAACCGGTAAGCCTTCCATATCGCCGTCTGGAGCAGTTATCGAGTGCTGAACAAATATCGAAGCCCTCCGCATTTCCGCGCCTACCCTGTCACTCGGCTGTACACCATGCAGTACCACACGGGGGCGAAGATCGAACTTGTCGATCAACGCCTCGCAGCGTTCCCGCAGAGGGCCATCACCGATGATTTCCAGCCTTGCCGTTGGGTAGCGATTTGCGATTTGGGCAAAGGCTTCAATGGTAAGGTGAGGAGCCTTCTTTTCAACGAGGCGTCCTACTGCAAGGATCCGTCCGGGCTCGCGGGAACTCGGCTGAAAGCGAGAAGGGTCAATTCCACATGGAACCACATGGAGCTTTTCGAATGGACAGCCGATCGCCGCAAGTTTATCAGCCAGAAAACGAGAAGGCGCGATCACTCCGGCAGCGGCTCGAAAAAGCTCCCGATAATTGCGGACGTGGCGCCGACTTCGCAGTAGCTTTGAAGCATCATAGCCATGAAAATGCACGAAGAGCGGAACACCAGCCTCTTTGCATGCTCCTATAAAAAGGCATCCTATGGGGCCGTATTCTGCAAGCAATGCTTGAATTCGGTGCCTTGTTAAGAATAAGACTACTTGTCGTTGCTCTTCCGGCGCTAAAGCAGGCCCCCGCCAATGGCGCCGAAATGCATTGACTACGTCGCTAATTGAGCGAAAAGGCTTTCGCGCGTTCAGCTCATCGAGTATGGGCAAGCTCTCAAGATCTTTGATCGAGCAGGTACCCCCATATTTTGTAGCGAGAAGTACGGTTCTTCCCGGGGCCAATGTTCGCACGTGCGCACGAATAAAAGTTTCGGATGGAGTATCGAAGCTTGGAGCAGCTATGGCAAGCAAGGTACCCCCCAATTTGAGCATTTGTCACCTAACATGCTGGACCGCCATGAAGCGCTAGATTGCGGATCGTGAAAGCACAACTTCCTCGAGAAACGCGACTATTCGAGTGGGCGAAATCTGAGGCCCAACGCGCACCACTTTGGGCTGCAAGCCCATTAATCCGCTCAAGAGAATAGATTGTATCTCTGCTTGCACATGATTCTGAGCAGGAAAGGAATGGAAGCCACATGCCCTGGCCTCTCGAGCTATTGTTGGGAGTGGTTCCAATTCCGACATGATTATTTCCGATAACCTGACTGATGCTTCCTCCAAGCATATATCTTGCACATTCCAACTAGCATCTGTGGTGCGTTCCAATATTAAGAGATCTGTTACGCGGCCACATTTCGCAACAAACAGGTCCCCATAGAAATCTCTTGGTGAAACCCGTCTTCGAACCTTCTTCGCTCCATAAAACCACTTACGATAGAACCAAGCCATTCGGTCATCCAAACTGCGTCCATCAAGCAATCGTCGGGAAAGTTCCGCCTCGCCTTCAACATTGTAGCCATAGATTTGCATATTCTTAGGGCTACAATAAGCAATCCCCGAATCGTCTACAATAAGAAGATCATCGCTCAGATACTGCCATCCGCGCTCACTGCACAGTTTAAGGATGCTTGAGCTCTTACCGACGCCTCCCGCGCCTGACAGGATAACTGTACGGCCATACTTTTGCGCGGCGCTGGCGTGGACGTAGGTCTGCTTTCTTGGCAACTGAGCTAATTGGGTAGTCCAATCGAATACATCATAGATAAAATTTTTTGCAATTTCCTCTTCTTTGGTCAAATAGTTCCAGTTTCGAATCCTGCGAACTCGTCTGAGAAATGGATTTCTAAGCAGATCAGAAACTTTCGTCGCTATCGTTACCTCTAGATACTCGCAAGCCCACCTAATATGACACTGCATACCGCCGGCAAGCATCCACATGCAATTTTCACCAAATACAGTGTTCCCGTAGACTATCCCCTGGGGTTGCGGTAATGTGCGAACGAAATAGAACGCAACGTTTGGATCGCGAGTTGTCGGTGGAAGCAGACTCCCAAGTTCTTCTATTACATAACGTGTAATGTCGTTGTTGCCCGAAAGAGAAATGGCCATTCGACCTAATTGAAGACGTACTTCAGAGCTTTTCGTTTTCACGACTGACCTATTGAGGCTTTCGAAGTGTCTCAGATGGTACTGTTTACTATTTAATGGAGAATGACAGCGGCACATACATGCCTCCGCGTCAGATGAAAAAATTTTTCTCTCCAGAGAGACCCATTGTTCGTCGAACTTCGGACGAGTTCTCGCGTACGTCAAGCCAAAAACGGCGCGGCGAAGTTCGTACAGCAGCCCAATAGGTTGGGCGACAGCACCGGGAGCCCAGCTTGGCTACGCGAATGGCTTGAGCAACGTCAATTTGCCAGCGGTTCTACTGCTGCGGAGACACAGCGTGCTCCAGTTCCGAATGCAAGTTGGTTCGTTTCTCAAACGTTTAGCTCATATCGTGGCGTTCTCCCGATGCCAGCACCAAGCCGTGCGGATGATCTCCTCGAGATCCGCAAGGCGAGGCTGCCACCCGAGCTCGATGCGAGCTTTGGTGGCGTCACTGACGAGTATCGCTGGATCGCTTGGGCGACGCGCGCCTACCTCAATTGGTACTTTCCGTTCCGTAACCCGCTCGACCGCATTTATCACTTCACGCACAGAATATCCTCTCTCGTTTCCAAGATTGTATGCAGTGGATGGCGCCCCGGTTTCGAGGGCTCTTAAAGCGAGGACGTGAGCGTCTGCCAAGTCGCTAACGTGGATGTAGTCGCGGATGCAGGTACCATCTGGCGTATTGTAGTCTACGCCAAAAATGGTGACGTTTGTTCGGTAACCGAAAGCCGCATCAAGCACCAGCGGAATTAGGTGGGTCTCGGGATTATGACTCTCTCCAATTTCACAATCAGGGTCGGCGCCCGCTGCGTTGAAGTACCGAAGCGCGATGGATCTCAGGCCGTATGCTGCCCCGAAGTCGACCAGCATGCGCTCAACCATCGACTTCGAAACACCATATGGGTTAACTGGGCGCTGGGGGGTGTCCTCACGGATCGGTAACTCGTCGGGAACTCCATAAATCGCGCACGTACTCGAAAAAACGAATTGGTGAATCCCATGGTCGCGTGCGGCTTCAAGAACTGTAAGCGAGCCGATGACGTTGTTACGGTAGTACTTGTCGGGATCAGTAACGGACTCACCGACATAGGTAAACGCTGCCAAGTGCACAACTGCAACCGGCTTCCAACGCGCAATAACTTCGTCGAGCCGTTTCCGATTAAGAATGTCACCCCGCTCCAGCGGCCCCCACTTCACCGCCCACTCGTGGCCATGCACCAGGCTATCGTAAGCGATCGGCAGATAGCCGGCCCGTGCCAACGCTTTGCAGGTATGTGCGCCGATATATCCGGCACCACCGGTGACCAGCACAATTTTTTCAGACGCCCCCATCTTTGAGTCGAACCTTGTTCGCGCCAGTTACAAGAAGTTGTTCAAGATACCAATCCTTCTCCAATCTGCGCTTTACCAGCGCCTTCGATTGCAGAGTCGCTGCGCCGCAACCGAGGAGCTGATTTCTTATATTATGATAGCGGAAAATATCCTGGCGTCCCGTCCCTGACACATTTTGCGATCTTCTCCAGGCGGATAGTGCAGCTCATGAACTCTCCTTCCGGTATTCTATATTTCGGCTACCTTAATGTCATCAACTGTTGTTCCTCGAGATCGGGATTGCATATGATACATACAAGAAGATTAGTCGAGCACACATGACGGCACGGTAGATGGTTTTCGGAATAACCATAGCCCAGCTTTATGCTCCATTGTGCTCGTACAACGCATGCTCCAAGCGCAAGCATTCGTACCTTGATACGAGAGACTGTGTGCGCAGAACAAAGTGCTCAACTTGCAGCGTTGGGTTTATCAAGCAGTGTTGGGTGAATACCGAGGTTCCTCAGTTCACTGCCCAAGTGCAGCTGGTCTGCCGGAAGCTTCACGCCTGCGGAGGCCTATCAGAAACCAAGTCTCCTGCAGGCCAACCCCCTTGATCTCCATCTGGCCGCAAGGCTCCAGTTCAAAGGCGTGTTGCAGCCGCTCGCGGCACGTGGGACACAGATGGATGCGACCGGGAGCACCTAAGGCTTCGAGCCGCGCGGCGAGGTTCACGGGGTCTCCCCAAACGTCATAGCTGAACTTTCGCGTCCCGATCACCCCGGCGAGGACCGGGCCAGCCGCCATGCCGATACGTATCTGCAACGCAAGACCCGTCTCGACGCGTACGCGCTCCACAGTCGCCAGCATATCAAGCGCCATGCGCGCCAGCCGTTCGGCGTGGTCCTGCACCGGCTCCGGCAGTCCGGCCACGGCCATATAGGCATCGCCGATCGTCTTAATCTTCTCGACGCCGTGGAATGCCGCCAACCGGTCAAACTCACTGACGATATCGTTGAGAAGGTCGACGACCTTGGAAGCCCCGAGGCTCCGCGCCAGCGCCACGAATCCCGAGATATCCGCAAACAGCACGCTGACCTCGTCGTGGCTGTCTGCGATGAGCTCACCCGGGCGCGCTTTCAGGCGGTCGGCGACGCTGTCCGGCAGGATATTACGGAGGAGGGCGTCGGTCTCCGCCTGGGCGCGCTCAACGAGCCGGAATGCATACCAGACTGAAGCGGCGATGAGGCCGACCGTCGAAATCGCCGCCTGCGTATAGAGCGAGTCGAGCACCTCCTGGTCCGCCTTGATCAGCGCCGCCTCAGGCGGGAACTTGAACCACGCGATTAGGTGGAGAACGAGCCCGAGCACAACCACGGTCGTGACCAGCTTCAGGCGCTCCAGCCCGAAGACTACGAATGCTGCCGCACCGGCGATAATGTACTGCAGATGGATCCCGGCCGAGTGCCCCAGATAGGCCGTGAATGCCATGAGGGCGATGTACTCGCTGACGACGATCAGCATTCCGCCCGCGATCTCGTTAATCCGATGCATCGCCGGCACCGTGAGTGCCATGACGAGCAGCACCAGGTTGATGAACACGAGCGGCTTGTAGGTGTCGAAATCCAGCTGAATTTGCTGGAGTGCATAGCCGGCCGTGGTGACCGCAATCAGATACGCGAACAGGTTCAGGATTAGGAGTCGCCGGCGGACGTGCGGGGGATAGCCGTCGGTGCCCAGCTCCGCCAGCCATTTAATCCTGGCGCTGAGCCATTCCGCTGCCGGATGGCGGGATAGGCCGGCAAGAGAGTCCCGGATACCAGTTGGCCGTGCTCGCCGCACCAATTCTTGGTTCCGCTCAGATGAAGATTCAGCTCGCTCAGCTTCAACAAAGCCGGTGATGACCGGCATATTTGGTGCGGAGTCGGCCGGCGATGGGTCGACCTGCCATGCCGACTTGTCTCCCCCGGCCCTGTTCAATGGAATTCTCCTGCGGGCAATTTGCGCCAGCGCGCATTCAGTCGAGCTCGGCCAGGCGCCTCAACTCTTCAATGTCGCATTCGATGATCGAGTCCTGCCGTCGGATCGCCTCCAGATCCTCGAGCAGCATCAGGGCGGCGTTTACCTTCGGCCGGCTCGCGCCAAGGAGCAAGGCCAGCTCGCCTTGGGACATGCCGAGATCGATTTTAGCCCGCCCCGACTGGGTTACGCCGTGCCTCTGGCGCAGCATCCCGAGCAGGAAACGGGCGAGCCTCACTTCAATTCGATGCAGGGCAACGCCCTCGAGCTGCAAGTCCGTTTCTCGGATCCGTGAGCACAGGAATGCGATGGCTGCCTCTGCGAATGCCGGCGAGGTCTGGACCAATCGCTTCAGCGCCGTATGAGAGAGCGTCATGGCCCTGACTGCCGTCACGGCCGTGGCGTCTGCAGTGCGCACGCCGCCATCCAGCGCAGCGATTTCACCGAACACGTCGCCACGCGCTGCATGGGTGAACGACAGCTCGCGCCCCTCGCTGGAAAGCACAGACAGCCGGACACGGCCATCGAGCACCAAGTAAACTTCGGTGCCCGCATCGCCGCGCGCGAAGATCGACTGTCCGGCGCTGAACGACGCCTCCCTCATCTGACGAGCGATGTCCAAGCGGCTTGCCTCATCGAGCTTGCCGAACAGCTTTGCGGTTCCCAACATCTGGGCGATGTTCGCATGTGGCGTCATGGTCGTCCCCTCCGGAGGGCCGCTGCTGCCCTCCGCTCGACTGCTCGCCACAGTAGCCGAAATGGGGCGAGACTGCGAGCAAACGTCGCACGTCGTTTACGTTATGGCGGCGTGGAGCGCTCCCTCGCGCTCTCACGGAAGCGGCGCGCTCTTGCGTTCGCGGGACCGAGTGCGCATTCTGCGAGTTGCCTGTGGCGGCTGCTCCGCTCTCGGGCATGGCGTTGAAGGCAGGCCCGTGCTTGCCGAACTCTTGTCTTTCCGAAGTCGCTGCACTGCCCCGACACCACTGCCGACGAGTCTCCAGGGATGATCTCGAACATTGTTGGCCGGTTCTCTGTGCTTGGCCGGGCAGAAGGCCCACGGCGCGATACGCTCAGGCGTGAGTTGGCCAAGTCACGAAATGGGAGCCGACAGCGGCTGGAGCGACCTAAGCTGGTGCTGGCAAGTGCGTCGCCGCGGCGCCTCATGCTGCTTTCGCAGGTCGGGATCACTCCGGATGCGCTGCGTCCTGCTTCTATCGACGAGACACCCCACAAGGGTGAGATGCCGCGCCGGCTGGCTTCCCGTTTGGCAAGGGCCAAGGCTCAGGCCGCACGCGACCAGATCGCCGATGATCGCGACCTGGCCGATGCGTTCGTGCTTGCAGCTGACACTGTCGTGGCTGTTGGCCGCCGCACCGTGTTGAAGCCTGAGACGGTGGACGAAGCAGTGGCTGCTCTGCAGCTCCTTTCAGGGCGCGCGCACCGCGTGCTGACGGCACTCTGTCTCATCACCCCGGAAGACCGCGAGCGCGTTAAGCTGGTCGACACCCGGGTGCGCTTCAAGCGTCTTTCAAGGGAGGAGATCGAGGCCTATATCGCATCGAGAGAGTGGCGCGGGAAAGCCGGTGGATATGCCATTCAGGGTTTGGCCGGCTGCTTCGTGCAGAAGATCACCGGCTCCTACACCAGCGTGGTGGGACTGCCGTTGACCGAGACGGTAAACCTGCTGACGGGCGAGGGCTATCCGGTCCACTTCTCCTGGGTGAAGTCCGCCGATACCGAGATTGATTGAGCAAGGATGCGCGGTCCTGATGGACGATCGCAGCGACAGGGAGACCACATTGCGCGGACGCTGTCCCATATGCGGCGCGCCGCCCGAGCCCGCGTACAAGCCTTTCTGCTCGCGCCGCTGCGCCGATGTGGATCTGTCGCGCTGGCTGCGCGGCGCTTACGTGATTCCTTCCCACTCGGCGGATGAGGATGAAGACGAGGCGGCTTCCGGCCGCGAGGGGCATCCGTTCCAAGGAGCTGGACAGTCTGACAGCGACGAACTATAACGCCGCCAGCCTGCGCCCGGCATTCTGGCGCGGCTCAAGCCCAGGTAGCTCAGTTGGTAGAGCACGTGACTGAAAATCACGGTGTCGGTGGTTCGATTCCGCCCCTGGGCACCATTTTCAGCGGTACTTTCCCCTCGAAAAACGAGATCTTAGCAATTTCCAGTGTGGATCAGACCACCCTGTAGACGACCCCACTCGCTTTGATGGACCGCCTCAATACGGGTGTGGATCACTTGCCTCGCTCCGGTTGAACTCTCAGATGAATCATGCCCACCCTATTCTGGTATGAGGGAGACCATATCCTATCGCGCTTGCGTACTGTTCGAACAAACCCGAGCCGAGGCGAAGAAGGAGTTCCTCAAGGTCGTAAATGACCATGCCGCGAGGGGACTGTTGGCGAGCGGTGCTACCCTAAAGCGATTTGTCAGTGCACACGAAGCGACGACGCTGGAAGCGCTAGATCGCGCCTTAGAAAGCATCTCACTTCGAGTAGACAGCCGGGGCAGACGCTGGCGTCGGATGGTGGCCGATGTTGAAAGTGAACTCAGCAACCATCTTTCGAAGTCTGAACGACTCTTGAAGCAAATGGTAGGGAACTACTTGTCCGATGGCCCAAGGCTCGCGGACGAAAGTCTACTCCCCGGAGTGCGCGAGCGCCTCCACCGGCATCTGTCAGACTATTGCCAAGGATGGGCAGGTCCGCCCGGCAAGCCGTGGTCGGAGCGTCATAAGATCGTTTATTCTCTCTTCCTAATAGCGTGCGGTGCGTTACTGACAAAGTTGGTGGAGGCCGCTTTTGAGCATTGGTGGCCCCTTCATTGACCCCCTATTGGTTCAAATCTGGTCGACTTGTAATTCACACCGCGGGGCAGTTGTCAAAAATTTATGGAAACAATTTGCGCAATATCTGGAGCGCAATGGGAAAGAGCTTCGTCGTATTAGCATTCACGTATAGCGCTCCCAATGACCTAAGATATCGCTCAATTCGCGCCGTGAGCCGATAACGAAAATGCAGTGAAAACTGGCGTCTTCCCGCGAAATCCGAAACTGCGCCGTTGATCCCCTCTGTTTGGACGGCGATGCAGTCGCCCCAACAGCCATCATCATCCAGAGACTAGAAGCTTCCGCCCCACGAGGCCTTGAATTGGAAAGCGCTGCGGAACCGGCAAGTTGCGTGACGAGATACATGCGTGGAGCGTCAAACTTAATTCATTGCGTTAGGATAGCTCCGTAACCACAACTGGCTTAACCAAAATTTCCTCCGTTAGGCAGCGCTCCGCCGGAGGAGCTTGCTCAACACTTTCGGCCACGCTCCCCTGTCACCATCCGCCGTCATTTTATTCTTACCACCACAAATTGAATAAGATTATGACAGCTGATTCGCGCTGCTCTCGGTGGCGTGATCGTTCGGCTATGCGTGGTTGAGAAATGCCAAATTCTCCGTTCATGCTGCTCCGTACGCAACCGAAAATTGCCCAACTGCCGATAGTCCGGTTGCGCGGTTCCGTTGCAAAAACCGAGGAAAAATCATGGCCAAACACGCGACTTTACAGCCTGTTCAGACGACGTATCCGGCCTCGGCTAGCTTTCTGGATCAGATCGAAATCCAACATGGCCCCGTCGCGATACTCGGACGATTCTTTTTGGCTGCCGACGCGGCGGCACGTGCGCGTGGCATAACGCTCTCGTTCGCTAGCCTGGCTGAGCTCGTGCGAACCAATGAAGCCAACTCGGACAGCTGGCGGCCCCTGCTGGCACTGTTCGACGATCGATGTCTTGAAGCGACGCCAGACAACACTTTCTGCATCGTGGGCCGAGATTCGACCGGCCGCATTGTGGCTACCCACGCCGCTCGCCTCTACGACTTCACAGGGACCTCGTTCCATGAGGAAGCGGAAAGCCTGCGCCTCTTCTACAGCGATCCGCAGCGCATGCGGCGCCCTGGGGAGGCATTGGAAATCACTGCACCCAGCGCGCGCAAGATCACGGGACTGACCATCTTTTCTGGCGCGGCTTGGTATCATCCAGATTTCCGTGGCCGCTCGCTGTCCACGATCATGCCGCGCCTCGGCAAGGCCTATGCCCTGGCGCGATGGCCTGCGTCGACGATCGTCAGCTTCATGGCCGAGGACATCTACGCCCGTGGCTTCGCCAGCCGGTTCGGCTACGACAACGTCGATTGGGAAGTCGGCATGAAGAACACGCGCGTCGGCACGCTGCGCGCGGCACTCGTCTCGGTGAGCCGAGAGCGGGCGCTCGAGTACATTGCCAAGTTCCTTTCAGACAGCCGACCGCAGGTCGATGCTGGGGTCCTCGACCGAGGCGCTCAACAAGTAGGTTGGCAGTGAGGTGCCCTCCGAAAAAGGCAAGAGGAGACGCTTGTAGCGGCGCCGTTGCCGTTCGCGTTTCCACCATTGGACGTACGCATCGACATCCTGCAGTGCGGGCGTTCCGCTCTGCACAGATGCCTCGTAAGCCAATGCGCAGGACCAGCCGTATCGCTTATCAGGCTGGTCCTGGACCCGCTGCCCGATGGCCCATCGCAACCATTCGACGGCGCATTCGGGCAGCCCTTCCCCGAACTCGCGCACGATGAACTCACCGCCTGCCCGAAGTTCGAAGAGAACGTAGCGATTGGATAGGATCTTCCCGAGTTCGGAAAGCTTTGCTGATCCTTTCCACTCGCCGCCGAGGCTGCGCCAGTATTCGAAGGCCTGGCGCAAAGGGTTGTCCTGAGGAAGAAGTGATATGGCTGCCGGTCGCGACAACACGTCGTGATCAAAATTCCCGTCGCGATTGGTTGCCCGGATGGCAGCGGTGATTGCGCGATAAGCAGACAGGGTCGTTCCGTGGAGCGAATGTTGCCATCCGTCGCCGGTGTAGACGCTGACCAGCGTCCGTGCGAGGCGCTCCTCGGAGAGCCAATGGATGAGGCGTGCGAAGGCGATCGGAGCGACGGTCTGTGGCCGTAGCTTGATCGTCGCCGCGGAGGAGCCGCGTTTGCCAATCCCCACGAATCCGAGATTCCTTATGGTGTACTCGACAAAGTCGAATCCTGCGCCAAGGCACTGCAACTCGGAACGCAACTCCGCGGACCTGCTGTTCCACACCCTTCCGCGATCATCAATGAGCAGTGCTGAGCTTGACATCTCCTGTTTGGCCTGTCGGCCCCCACTCTCGGTTTACTGAACGTCTCTCTCGGGGCAAAACGACGATAGGACGACCTAAAGTAGTAATCAACCTGCTCATAAGATTATAGCTAGCAGGGAAGTCATTGAATTCCCTGAAACGATCTTGCCCCCAACGGGACGCTCTTGGAGCGGTGAGATGGAGCTAGCATGCATCATGCGGCTACACGCAACTGGCTTCTAAACCACCTACTCAACTCCCGGATCGTCGCGACGAGGGCCAATTCCTCCACTAGAACCTTGATCTAGGTTCCATGAGCATTTCGCGACACATTGCCTCGTTTGCCAATGCAGGCGACCGAGGCCTGTGAATAACTTCGGGCTGGACCGCGGCGCAGTAGATCTCCAAGGAACGGGAAAGAAGAAAATATGAAAATATGCAGATCAACCTGCATAATTGTTAGATATTTTCGCTCCGACGAAGTTGAACCGGCTAATTCGTGGATAAATCAGGACGAATCTGGCAACTATCCCCATGCGCCGGAGCCAAAAGATGGGAACTTCATTGGGCGGGTTCCGGGGATGAGGGGCTAAGCATAATGCGAGAGCTACGTGGTCGAATCGAACAGGTGCTGCAGGACTACCGGGAAGAGGCTGCGAACGAGGAGAGGTTCGTCTCAGAGATCCTTACGGTCCTCGCGGCGGGAAGCGTCGCGCGTGCCCGCATGATGGCGGAAATGGCTCAAGTCGTCGCAAGATACACTGCCGCGTTGAGATCGGGCACGGACGACAGAGAGTTCCGTAGGGAGATCGAAGATATCGCCGACTTCGATTACGAGAGCACCTACAAGCAGTAGTTTCCTACGGCAAGTTACCGTCGATGTGAACGGTCCCGCGTGAAGGGATTCAGAAATCATCCGAGCTTTTAGAATTATATAGAAGAAGATCTGCAAGCGCACTCTGTTGAATGCTTGCTGCTTGTCTTGTGGATCCTGCTCAGCGCATGTGTTTGTGCCGGTGAGCTGATCGGAGCCGCAACTTGGATGCTGGCGTTGGCCGGAAACTGCGGGAGACGATGATCTCGGTACGGCTGAGGCTACGGAAGCGACATTTCTACTTCTGTGCAGCTTCTCTCTCTAAGCTTGCAAAGTAGTATTCTTCTGGTGACGACCTGAACTGTTCAAGACAGCCGAGCTTGGCCACAAGCTCGGCTGAGCCTGCGGTGTTTGGGCACGATGGCGCGACAGTTCGCTTTGGACCGACCGCCCAAACCTTACGAAGATTTAATGATCCAGAAACACCGCCGTAAGGCGAGGCAACCTAAGTATCCAAACTAGGCAAGTGCATTCAGTGACTAGGAGAGGAGCCTCGCATGCCGATTGAAAACGAAAGGTTCGGCGCCATTGTTCGGCTTACCCGCCGGGCAAGGACCCCGCTCGTTGCGGCAATCGCAGGTGTCAGTGCACTCGCGCTGATCGCGGTTTCGCCGACGATTCCAGTGCAAGCACAGCTGAAAGCCCAGGGTTCAGCCGCAGAGGTGCTCAGTCGGGCGCCGCTTTCTTTCGCTGATATCGTCGAGCGTGTGAAGCCGGCCGTGGTCAGCATCAATGTGGTGAACGGCGAAGCCCGCGTCGCGCGGAACGAGGGAGAAAATCTGCCAGATCCGTTCCCCAATCTTCCAGATGATCATCCACTGAACGAGTTCTTCAAGAACCTGCCCCGCGTTCCGTCTCCAGGGCGTCCGATGCCACGGCCGCGTCAAGCGACCGGCTCGGGCTTCGTGATTTCACCGGACGGTTACGTCGTTACCAACAACCACGTGATCGACGGTGCCAGCACGGTCACGGTCTCCTTCGAGGAGCAGGAGAAGTACGAAGCGGAGGTCGTCGGCACCGATCCACGGACCGATCTAGCCCTCCTGAAGATCAAGGCCGATGGCAAGACGTTCCCGTTCGTGAACTTCGCGTCGTCTCAGCCGCGTGTTGGCGATTGGGTGCTGGCGGTGGGTAACCCGTTCGGCCTCGGTGGCACGGTGACGGCTGGAATCGTCTCGGCGCTTGCACGTGACATCGGCTCTGGCCCCTACGACTTCATGCAGATCGACGCGGCCGTGAACCGCGGCAACTCGGGCGGTCCGACCTTCAACCTAGACGGCGAGGTGGTGGGGGTTAACACCGCGATCTACAGTCCCTCTGGCGGCAACGTGGGTATCGCGTTCGCAGTGCCTGCAGAAACGGCGAGCAAGGTTGTCGCCGAGCTGAAGGAGAGGGGGACCGTCCGTCGCGGCTGGCTCGGTGTGCGCATTCAATCAATTGACGATGATATTGCCGCGAGCCTTGGCCTGAGTGAGCCGAAAGGGGCGCTCGTCAACGACGTTACTCCCAACGGCCCCGCGGCCGCGGCGGGCATCAGGAGCCAGGATGCGATCCTCGCCGTCAACGGTGAGCCGATCAACGACAGCCGTGAGCTGGCGCGCAAGATCGCCGACTATGCGCCCGATACGACCGTTGACGTCAAGATTCGGCGGAACAACGAGGAAATGACCATCAAGGTGAAGCTCGGCACGTTCCCCGGCACTCAGGCGGAGATTGCACGACTGGAGCGGGGTGGCTCAGCCTCGACCAGCATGAATGCGCTCGGTCTCACCCTTGGTCCTGCACCTGCCCAGAAAGGTGGGAAGGCAGAAGGGGTCCAGATCACCGACGTTGATGTGGACTCAGACGCAGCCCGGAAAGGGCTTAAGTCGGGCGACGTGATCCTCGAGGTCAACAGCCAGACGGTCTCAACGCCGGAGGATGTCGAGGCTGCGGTGAAGGCCGCCAAGGAGTTGGGCCGGAGTGCTGTTCTTCTGACCATCCGAACGGGTGATGAGCGACGGGTCATCGCCGTGCAGATGAAGGGCTGACGCAAGTCGGTCTGGACATGACAGGGCGAGGCGGCTCAGCCGGGAAACTGGACAAGGCCGCCTCGTTTCGTTTTCTCTGAGCCATCTGCATAAATTGGGCGATCCATGCGCGTGCTCGTGGTCGAAGACGACCTGGAAACGGCACAGTTCCTGCGGAAGGCACTCAAGGAGAGCGGTCATGCCGTCGTGCTGGCGCATGATGGCGAGGAGGGAGCCGCCTTGGCACGCGAAGGCAGCTTCGACGTGCTGATCATCGACCGCATGCTGCCGAAGCTCGACGGGCTTTCCCTCGTTCGCCAGATACGCAGCGAGGGAATCCGTACACCAGTGCTGATCCTGTCGGCCTTGGGCGAGGTCGATGACAAGGTGAAGGGCCTCCGCGCTGGCGGCGACGACTACCTGACCAAGCCCTACGCCTTCTCCGAGCTGCTGGCGCGGATCGAGGCGCTCTCCCGCAGGGGCGAGCCGCAGGAGGAGCCGACGCGATACGTCGTGGGGGACCTCGTGCTCGACCGCCTGTCCCATCGCGTGACCAGGGCAGGCGAGCCAATTGCGCTACAGCCGCGCGAGTTCCGCCTGCTCGAGTACTTGATGCGCCACGCAGGACAGGTGGTGACACGCACAATGCTGCTCGAGCACGTCTGGGACTATCATTTCGACCCTCAGACGAATGTCATCGACGTCCATATCTCCAGGCTCAGAGCGAAGATCGACAGGAATTTCGAGGAATCTCTGCTCCATACCATTCGTGGCGCGGGGTACATGATCCGTGCAGGAAAGAGCTGACCCGCTCCTGCCGCGCTTCGCTCGGACGACCGCGTTCCGGCTGATGGCGGCTTATGTCGCCGTTTTCGTCACGGTAGCCGCAGCCATCGCGGGGGTGATCGTCTGGCAAACCAACGAGTTGTTGATCCGGCAGGTCATTGCCACGTTGTCGGCCGAGGCGGAGGAGTTGCGCGATCTGGTCCGACAGCGCGGGAGTGCGGCCGCAGCTGAGGTGATTGCTGAGCGCAGCCGCCTGACTCAGACCAGCCTCTATTTCCTTGCCGATGCTCAGGGCCGCAAAGTTGCAGGGAATCTGAACCGCTGGCCTCCTGAGCTGCACGAGGGGACTGGTGGCCTGTTTCGTTACGCTGCTCAAGTGGGCAACGAGGCCCGCGAGCGTGTGGCGATCGGCATGCCTATTGCGCTGGCTGGGGGCCAACGATTGCTCGTGGCCCGCGATGTGGAAGAGCAACGCCAGTTCATCGATCGTGTCCGGACACTTTTTCTGGCCAGCTTTGGGTTGCTCGTGGCGCTCGGTCTGGCCGGCGGATTGCTCGCCAGTCGATTAATCTTGAAACGGATCGCAGAGATTACGGCGACAAGTGAATCGATCATGCGCGGGGATCTCTCGCGCCGTATTGCCAGCAGAGGGACAGGTGACGAGCTGGATGAGCTTTCGCGCAATCTCAATGCCATGCTCGACCGCATTGAGCAGCTCATGGCCAGCCTGCGCGAAGTCTCCGACAATATCGCCCACGATCTCAAGACGCCGCTCAACCGATTACGCAATCGGGCCGAAGCGGCGCTGAGGGAGTCGCGCTCTGCAAGCGAATACCGGGCCGGTTTGGAGCGCACGATCGAGGAAGCCGATGAGATCATAAAGACCTTCAACGCCCTGCTGCTGATCGCGCGCCTGGAGGCGGGTGCGGTGGACGAGAGCAAGGAGGTGTTCGACCTGACGGCGTTCATCCGCGACCTCGTCGAGCTCTATGAGCCTCATGCCGAGGAGAGCCAGCGGCGGCTGACATTCCACGCGAATGGCCCAATTCCAGTCCGGGCCAATCGGCAGCTCATCGGCCAAGCCGTCGCCAATCTGCTCGACAACGCAATTAAGTACGGTGGCCCATCACGGGAGGATGCGAACGGCGTCTCAGCGGGCGACATCGAAGTGGCGCTAAGGAAGACTGACACCGGGGTCGAAGTGGTCGTTGCAGATCACGGACCAGGAATCCCCGCGCTTGATCGTGAGCGGGCTCTCAAGCGTTTCGTCAGGCTGGAGGCGAGCCGCACCCGGCCGGGCACAGGGCTTGGATTAAGCCTGGTGGCGGCGGTTGCGCGACTGCATGAGGGGCAGGTGCGATTGGAGGACAATCACCCCGGTCTACGCGTGGTGCTCTCATGGCCCGTGCCCCGCGATTTGAAACTGACCGACAAGATAGAAACGACCGCCGAAAGAGCAGGGATCACACCATGACCGAGCCGCTGAGCGCGCGCGCTCCTCTCATCGACCGCATTCGTCGCGCGCCGCTCGGAAGCGATGATCCCCGCGTCGTGGCTGCCGTGCAGGATTTCGAAGCGGAAGTGATCGAGGCGGCCCGCGCAACCGGCCTCGTGCTCACGAACCGTATCCGCCAGTTCTTGAACGGCATTTTCGCCGGCTCGCCCTACCTTTCAGGGCTTATTCGTCGCGATCCGTACCGTCTGGTGCGGATGCTGGCAGAGGCGCCTGAGGAGACGCGGGCGAAGCTGCTCGAGCAGGTGGCAAATGAAGCCGAGCAGGCCCAGTCCATTGCGGACGTGATGGCTGCGTTGCGCAGGTTCAAGAACGAGATTGCGTTGCTGACTGCACTTGCTGATCTCGGCGGCGTTTGGGACCTGTCGGAAGTCACGGGTACCCTGACGCAGGCTGCGGATGCTGCGGTCCAGCAGGCCGTGCGATTCCTTTTCCGGCAGGCCGTCGCGAACGGAAGCTGGCTCGATGCAGACGATTTAAACCCGGAGCGAAACTCCGGTTACATCGTGCTCGGAATGGGAAAATACGGCGCCGGAGAGCTGAATTATTCCAGCGATATCGATCTTGTCGTTTTCTATGACAGGCAGCGCCTGAAGCTCCGTGCTGATATTGAGCCGCAGCCTTTTCTCGTGCGCCTGACACGCGAGCTTGTGCGCATCCTCCAGGAACGAACGGGCGACGGATACGTGTTCCGGACGGACCTTCGTCTGCGCCCTGACCCAGGAGCGACTCAAATCGCGCTGTCGACGGACGCGGCGCTCACCTACTACGAAAGCTTCGGCCAGAACTGGGAGCGCGCCGCCATGATCAAGGCGCGGCCTGTAGCCGGCGATACTGAAGCCGGTAAGGCGTTCTTGGCTGAGTTGTCGCCGTTCATCTGGCGCAAATATCTCGACTTCGCCGCCATTGCCGACATCCACGCGATGAAGCGCCAGATCCATGCGCATCGCGGCTTCGGCCAGATCGGGGTTGCCGGGCACAATATCAAACTCGGCCGCGGCGGCATTCGGGAGATCGAGTTCTTCGTTCAGACGCAGCAGCTCATCGCTGGAGGGCGGCAGCCCGATCTGCGGACACCCGAAACGCTGACAGCGTTGGATTGTCTCGCCAAACGCGGCTGGATCAAGCCGGAGGTCCGGGACGACCTGGCGCGCAGCTACATTTTTCTGCGCGGGATCGAGCATCGGCTGCAGATGGTGGCAGACGAGCAGACGCATTCGCTCCCCGAAAACTCAGACGCGCTCGCAGTATTCGCACGATTTGCGGGCTATGAGTCGGTCTCAGAACTCTCAACCGAGCTGGTGCCGCGGCTCGAGGCCGTGCAACGGCATTACGCGGCGCTTTTCGAGGACATGCCGGAGCTGACTCGCGGCGGCACAAACATGGTGTTCGCGGGCGAGGCGGATGATCCCCAGACGGTCGAGGCCCTGGCAAAGATGGGCTACTCGCAACCGCACCAGGTGATCGAGACGGTGCGGGGCTGGCATCATGGCCGCTATCCCGCTGTGCGCAGTGCCAAGGCCCGCGAGCGCTTGACGGAGGTGCAGGCGCTGTTGATCGAGGCGCTCGCGGAAACTGCCAATCCCGACAGCGCCTTCGCCAGCTTCGACCGGTTTCTGTCGCAGCTGCCGGCCGGAGTTCAGCTGTTCTCACTGCTCAGGGCCAATCCAAACCTGCTGCGGCTCATCGCGGACATCATGGGCTCGGCTCCGCGGCTAGCGCGCATCCTCAGCCGCCATCGGCGCGTGCTCGACGCGGTGCTCGATCCGCGGTTGATCGGCACTTTGCCGACGCCGGAGGAGCTTGATGCGCTGATCCGCGATGAGCTGGAAAGCGCCAGCGACTTCCAAGAAGTGCTGGATCGTGCCCGCGTCATCGGGAACGAACAGATGTTCCTGATCGGCGTGCGCATCCTCTCGGGGATCATCGTTCCCTCGCAGGCCGGCGGCGCCTATGCGCTGCTGGCGGATCATCTTATTCGGGCGTTGCAGCAGGCGGTCGAGCAGGACTTCGCCCGTGTGCATGGCCGCGTTCCCGATGGAAAGGCAGCGGTCGTCGCCATGGGCAAGCTCGGCGGACGGGAGATGACAGCCGCCTCGGACTTGGACTTGATTCTTATCTACGACTACGCCCCGGGAGCGACCCAGTCCGATGGGCCTCGCCCACTCGCGCCCAGCCAATATTATACCCGCCTGACGCAGAGGCTGATCAGCGCGCTTTCTTCTCCGACGGCGGAGGGTCAACTTTACCAAGTCGACATGCGCCTCAGGCCGTCAGGCCAGAAAGGTCCGCTCGCCACTCAACTGTCGAGCTTTATCGAGTATCAGGCGAACGAGGCATGGACCTGGGAGCACATGGCACTCACGCGGGCGCGCGTCATCACCGGGCCACCAGAATTGCGGGCGAGGATCGAGCAAACAATCCGGGAGGTTCTGGTCCGCCCACGCGACCGCGCCAAGATTGCCGCCGACGTGCGCGACATGCGCCAGAGAATTGCTGCTGAGAAGGGTACGGACGAGATCTGGAATCTGAAGCACGTCCGTGGCGGTCTCGTCGACCTCGAGTTCATGGCGCAGTATCTGCAACTTATTCACGCAGCCGACCATCCCAGCGTGCTCGACCAGAACACCGTTCTCGCGCTGCAGAAGGTCGACAGCAAAGGGCTGATTCCGGGCGGTGCCGGAGCGATCCTGATTTCCGCGGCTCGTCTCCTCAATGATCTCACGCAGATCGTCAGGCTCTGTGTGGATGGCCCATTCCGGGCCGACGAAGCTTCTCAGGGGCTGAAGGATCTTCTGGCCCGCGCCGCGGACGCGCCGAGCTTCGATCGTTTGGAAGCGGATCTTCGCCACATGCTCGCCGAGACAGCGGCTCAGTTCGATCGTGTAATTTCGTGATCAAGAGCGACGGGTTCGCTGCGCCCCGCCCGTTCTAAAGATGCTGGGTTCGAAGAGACCCGACCTCTTGGAGTTGAGATCATGAGAAAGAAAACGATCGTACTGATTGCTGGGGTGCTGGTCGCTGCGGGCGGAGCTGCTGCGATTGCTGGCGTCGGGGAACGGCACGGCCGCTTTGGTCACGGACCGGGTGTGGGACCTCACCTTGCCCATTTTGGTGGTCACGGTTTCGGCTTCGGTCGGTTCGGCGGGTTGAGAGGTCTCGATGCCGACAATGACGGCGTGATCACGGTTGAGGAGGCGATCGCGGCACGCGCGCCGGTATTCAATCGCATCGACACGAATGGGGACGGTGTGATCGACGCCCAGGAAATCGAGGCGGAAATCAAGCTCAACGTCGATTACTGGACGCGGGCCATGCTGCATCGCCTCGACAAGGATGGCGATGGCAAGATTAGCAAAGACGAGTACCGCCAAAGCGATCGCCGCTCACGCCGGGCCGAGCGAGCGGAGAATGACGAGGATGGTGACCGCCGCCGCGGCTGGCACCGGCACCACCACCGGCATGGCTGGCATGGTCAGTATGGCGGTGAGAAGCGCTTCAGCCGCTGGGGTGAGCGCCGTTCGTCTCGCAGCTTCGAGAAGCTTGATCTGAACTCGGACGGCTTTATCGACGCAAGCGAGATCGAGAGCACCATCAAGCCGGGTGTGACGCGTCGTGTGAACAAGATCGTGCGCCGCTTCGATCAGGATAATGATGGCCGCGTGACCCGGGAGGAGTTCGAGAAGCCTATCCGGGAGCGGTTTGCGAAACGCGACATCAACAGGGACGGCCGAATCACGGAGGACGATCTACCGCCCATGATGCGCGGACGGGGCATTCTGCGCTAAGTAGGCGCCAGACGATGGACGGGGAGGGGCAGTGCCGGAAAGTCCGGTCGAACAAGAGCAGCTTGCAGCCGGGGCCAGATCTGGCGGGAACCCGGCTGCAGGCCCCTCCCCGACGGACGCCGTCCTGGTCCAGCGAGCCGGCCGCGGCGATACCGCCGCATTTGGCGAGCTGGTGCGCCGGCAGCTTCCGGCGGTTCTGGCGATCGCGCGCCGGATGCTCCAGGACGACGCAGAAGCCGAGGATGTGGCCCAGGAGGCGCTCCTGCGCCTCTGGCATATGGCGAAAGAGCTCGAGATTGGAACGGCCGGTGTTCGGCCTTGGCTCCGGCGAGTCGTTTCGAATTTGTGCATTGACCGCATTCGATCCTCGCAGCGTGTCGAGGTGACGGACGATGTGCCGGAAAGCGAAGCCGACCCCGACCAGCTCCGCGAGCTGAGCGAGCAGGATCTTTCAGCGCGGGTGGATGAGGCGCTGAAACTGCTTCCCGAGCGGCAGCGGCTCGCCCTTACGCTGTTCCATTACGAGGGTCTGAGCCACGTCGAGATCGGTGAGATCATGGGTATTTCGAATGAGGCGGTGGAATCCCTTCTGGGGCGGGCGCGTCGGGCGCTGAAGGCAGCGCTCAAGGATGAATGGCGGCAGCTTCTCTCTGATGTGTCTTGAGAGGCTGCGGAGGAGAGTTGAGACATGGCAGTCGATAAGGATACGGCTGAATTGGCAGCCTTCGAGGTGCACCTCGAGGTGCATGGCGCTCGCACGGAACGGTGGCCCGAACCTGCCCGTGAACGCTTCAAGCCTCTCCTGGAGCGAAATGCGCGGGCGCGGGAGCTACTGGCCGAGGCGCGCGCTCTGGAGAAGCTTCTTGATCGCGCTCCGCTTCCCAACACCGAGCGAATGGAGGCGCTGGCCGATCGCATCGTAGCTATGGCGGCTGCTGAGAAGGCCAGCCAGCCGAGCGCCGGGAACGTGGTCGATCTTGCGGCACGAAGGCAGGCGCGGACGATGCCGACGCCGAGAAGCCGCTGGCAGGTTGCCTCGGCGCTCGCCGCCTCGTTGCTTGTCGGCATCTATCTTGGCGCGTCGCCACCCGTCACGTCCGCGATCGAGACCATCGCCGCTGCAGTGGGACTCGAGGATGTGGCCGAGGATGGGGATCTGGTGCTGATGTACAGCGCGGTCGCAGACGAAGAGGAGCTGATATGAGCGAGACCATGCGGGCTGGATCCGCGCCGGAGCGCCGGGCCCCGCGCTGGATGTGGATCGCACTCGTCGCCTCGCTGGCGGTGAACCTGCTCGTCGTAGGTGTCGTCCTGTCGGCTGCCTGGCACCTGCGAAGCGGTGGATTTGGGCCCCACTGGCGCATTTCGAGCTTTCTCGAAACGTTGCCCGAGGAGCGCTCCAGAGCTTTGCAGGACGTTCTAGCCCGGTCTCGGCAGACATTGCAGCCGTTGCGCCAGGAGGTTCGCGAGACGCGGCGCGAGCTGGCGCGCATTTTCGAATCCGATCCGCTCGACAAGAACGCCCTTTCGGAAGGGTTGGCGCGCCTCGTCGATGTGGAAGTAAAGCTCCGGCAAGCCCATGCCGCGCTCACGACTGAGCTGGCCGAGAGCATGACGGCCGAGGAGCGGCGAGCTTTCGTGAAGTGGCAGGAGGAGCGCCGTCAGCAAAGGTTTCGCTCTGCAGAGCGTCGCAATGAGAGCGCCCGGGAGGAGCGCTGACTGATTTCAGGGTATATGCCCTGGGCTCGCTTCCGGTCTAACCAGCTCACAGCCGGCCCGCGGCACGCCGCTGTTCGTAGGCTTTCAGGTGCGTGAAGCAGATGCGGTGGAGTGTGTCGTCGAGGCCGTGGGCGCGGGCCTTGTCCAGCATGAAGCCCACGATGTGATCCGCTTCCACTGGCCCCTTCCGTTCGATGTCACGCAACATAGACGCCTCCATCTGTGAGGCGGTATCCGAAAGCACGCCCCGGAATCTCTCCATGAATGCCGCCGGCATCGGATAACCTTCTGCGGCGGCAATTTTGGCATTTTGCTCTAACAAAGCCAGGGTAAGGCCAGCGCCGTCTGGCGTGCGGGCGATCTCACCGATGTTGGCGCGCATCAGCGTGGTCATGCTTGCGAGCGTCGAGAGCATGACGATCTTCTCCCACATCTTCTGGATGATGTCGGGGACGGCTACGGCATTCACTTTCCCGCTGGTCTTGTCGAAGGCGGCCTTGAGCGCTTCCACCCGCGCCGTCATCGCGCCGTCCTGCTCGCCGAATGTGATCGTGTTCCAATCGTTGAGGTGTTTCACGAGCCCGTCCGGCTGCAACGTGATGGCGATTTGCGCCATGCCTCCAAGCACACGCTCTTTCCCGAAGACCTCATTGAGCCGGTCCAGATGGGACATGCCGTTGAGGAGTGGCACGATGGCGGTGTTCGGCCCCACGGCGGGGCGGATGGTCTCGATCGCACTGTCGAGGTCGTAGGCCTTGCAGGTCAGCAGCACATAGTCGGCAGGAGACTGCAGCTCGTCCGCGAGCTTCGCATCGACCTTCACGGTGAAGTCGCCGTGCACGCTTTCGACTCGCAGGCCATCCTTTTCAAGCTGAGCTTTGCGGCCGGGCCGCACGAGAAAGGTGACATCAGCGGCACCTGCCTCCACGAGACGTCCGGCGAAGTAGCCGCCGATCCCTCCGGCGCCGAGACAAACAACATGCATGACATTCCTCCCGCTGCTCAGCTCACCCGCAAGCTGATCTCGCCCGGAATATGATCCCAAAACGAACGGTCAATCGAGCAAAAAAGAGGACCTCTACCGTGCGGAAGAGGCCCTCTTCGGATGGTCAGTACAATCGGATGATTAGCTTTCGATCGACTGATTGATCCACTCTTCCAACCGCTTCTTCTGGACGAGCGCGCCCACGTGCTGGTTAGCAACCTTGCCGTCCTTGAAGAGCATCAGAGTTGGCATCGCCTGGATGCGGAACTGCTGCGTAACGGCAGGGCTCCGGTCAACGTCGACCTTCACCACCTTCACTTTGCCTTTCATTTCTTCGGCGACCTGCTCGAGCGCCGGTGCCATAGCTTTGCACGGTCCGCACCACTCCGCGAAGAAATCGACTACGACGGGCTGTGGCGACTTCAGCACCTCGGCTTCGAAGTCGCTATCGGACACCATCTGCGTCACGGTGTATCTCCCTTCAGCGCCCCGACTCGGGGCTAGGATTCATGTCGCCCGGAACGTAAGGAGGGGGGTGTCAGGCGTCAAGCTGAACACTGTCCCGCCGCCAAAGCATCTCCTCGTAAGCGTCCAGGAGATCCGACGGAATCGGCATGAGCCGTGCTCCGTCGGTCCACAGGATCGCAGCCCGTACCGGCAATGCGGAGAACACCTCGCGGATGACGAGCCGGTAGGCGGCGAGCTGCATCAGGTAGGCAGCGGGCACATCCTGGGGCTGCTGTGGTGGCGGTCTGTTTGTCTTGTAGTCGAGCAACAGAACAGCATCCGGCAAGCGCACAAGCCGGTCGATCTGTCCGGTGATGCGCAGCTCCGGGCGCCGGCCGATTGGATCGGGGATGGCTGCAGCCACGGGCACTTCCGCCCGGCTTTCAGGTCCGAACAGCGCGCTGAACTGAGGATCAGTGAGAATGGCTAGCACCTCCTCGACCAAGGCAGCGCGCGTTTCTGTGGGGAGAGCTTGGCCTCGTAGTTCAATGAACTGCTGAGCGGCATCTCGCCAACGCTCTTGCGGGACATTGGGGAGGTGCTCGAGCAAAGCATGGGTCAGCGTGCCGCGCAGGAAGCGATAGTCCGAGCTCAAGGCCAACGGTGAGGGGCTGACCTCGCTTTTCCTGATGCCGAGATTCCCAGTCGCGACGGGATCACCGATCTCGTCGGCTTGAGGTGGCGTCAGGCGTGATGGGGCGAGGGGAAATGTGATCGCGGGCTCGCGAGGAGCCTTGCGTAGGGCCCATTCGGGCAGCGGCTCCGGTTTCGGCGGGCCCGCAACCGCGTCGCGCGGGTCCTCTGGCTGTGCGGTCTGTGAGTGCGCATACCTCAAAATTGGCCTGCCATCCGGCCCCGTGACCTCTTCGCAGATCTCCCGAAGCGCATCCCTGATGAGATCGTACCAGCAACCCTTTCCCCTGCCGCTTTTCGTCTCGAATCCAGCGACGTAGAGCCGGTCGCGGGCGCGGGTCATGGCCACATACAACAGTCGGTTGCGTTCTTCGGCCTCTTCCGCCGCGACGGCCTGCCGGCCAGCTTGAACTGCGGGGTGGCTACCGGTCTCCTTCACAGGCCACACGTAAAAATCTCCGTATCCCAGGGGCGTCGGAACGCCGACGAGCCGCACCAGGGCGTTCGGCTGCCGCCCCGAGTGCACGGAGCATGTGTCGGGCAGGAACACGATCGGCGCCTCGAGGCCCTTCGCGCCGTGCACGGTCAGGACCCGCACCTCATCGCGGCCGTGCTCCTGATCGCGCTTGATTTCGAGCCGCAATTTGCGCAGCCAGACAAGGAAGCCTTGCAGCGACGGCGGATGCCGCTCATCGTATTGGAGGGCAAGGTTCAGGAATTCATCGAGCGGTTCTGCCGCCTCCGGCCCAAGCCGCGCGAGCATGCGCGCCCGCATGCCTTCATTTTCGAGAATGTTGGCGAAAAACTCATAGGGCGGACGGTAGTCGGCTTCCGCCCGCCAGCGGCGCAGCGTCGAAGCGGCCGGCTCAAGCCGCGGGTTCTCCTTTGCCGCAGCGAGGAGGGCGCTCCAGAGCGAGCCGTTCCGGTTCGGTGCGAAGCTCAGCAGGTCCTCGTCCGTCAGGCCGAAGAGGGGGGATTTCAGCACGGCGGCCAGCGCCAGGTCGTCCTCGGGCAGGATGACGAATTCGCCGAGGGCGATCATGTCTTCGACTGCGAGCTGCTCCGTCAGCTGCATGCGGTCGCTGCCGGCGACGGGGATGCTGCGCGCCTTGAGCGCCGCAACCATCGGCGCCGCGAACGGCTTGCGACGGCGCACCAGGATGAGGATGTCACCCGGGCGGATCGGTCGATTTTCCGAGTCCAGCCGCTCGCCCTTGTCGATCCACGCCTTGATGGTGTCCGCAATTCGGTTGGCGAGCCGGACAACGGGCGATTGCATCAGCTGATCGTCGAGCGGCGACCAAGCTTCCGCTGGCGGGTTCTCCAGCCAGGCCTCCGTCGGCCAGATTTCGACGAGCCCAGCGTGTCCGATGCGTCGGGCCTGATGTCGGACCGTTGTGGCGGCCGCGGAAAATCCCGGCGTGCGCGTCGGATCGGCGAACACGCGATCGACACTTTCCAGCACTGCTGCTGTTGAGCGGAAGGAGAGGGTGAGCGGTACCGTCTCCCACTTCAGGCGGGCGGCGCGGGCGCGCTCGGCGAATAGCTCGCCGGTTTCGGCGAAGAGCTTCGGTGCGGCGCCCTGGAAGCTGTAGATGGACTGCTTCTCGTCACCAACGGCAAATACCGTGCGCTGGACCTCGTGAGCGCCCCTGCCGGCGAAGAACTCCTCCGCCAGGCTTTTGACGATGGCCCACTGGGACGGACTTGTGTCCTGCGCCTCATCGACAAGGATGTGCTCGAGGCCGTTGTCGAGCTTGTAGAGCACCCACTGGGTCCAGTCGGACCGCTTGAGCAGGCTTTCTGTTCGCCCGATGAGGTCGTCGAAATCGAGCGCGGCCCTGCGCGCTTTCGCTTCGGCGTAGCGCTGGCTCACGGCGTCGGCGAGCCGCCACAAGGCGAGCGTTGCGTTGATGAGCGTGTGCGCGACACGTTCCTCGCAAAGCCTCACGAATTCGTTCTGTGCGTTCGTGAGGGTGGCGTAAAGACCGGGGTCGCGGTCCTGCAGCGCCTTAGTCATGAGCCGCGTGCGCGGCGTTCCGCTACTAGTCAGGAAGTAGGATTTTAGATCTTCGAACCGCAGTTTGGGATCGGCCTTGGTCAACGCCGGGCGCAGAAGGTCCGCGCAGCTCGCATCGGACTTGCTGCCACCTGACAAGACATCGACGGCGCGCCTCAGTTCGTCATCTGAAAGCACGGAGACGAGGCGCGCCTCGACCGTGGCGAGGTCTGGTGTGGTGACGCCGAGCGCGACGCGATAGATTTCTGCGGCATCCTGAAAGGCGTCGCCGGTACGCGCGCCAAGCCGCGAGAGGGCATCTAGCCACTCGCGCTTGCCGAGCGCATCCTGCAGCGCCTTGTCGAAGCCGTCGTCTGCCGCGTAGGCGATGACGGTACGGAGCGCGTCTCCGAGGGCGCCTGCATCCGGCGCTGTCGCGGCGACCAGCACGTCGTCGATGGACTGGCGCAGCAGCTCGCTCGCCGCTTCCTCATCAAGTACTGTGAATCCTGGAGGAACGCCAGCTTCCAGCGGGAAACGCTGCAGAATGCGCTCGCAGAAAGCATGGATCGTCTGAACCTTGAGCCCGCCCGGCGTTTCGACAGCGCGGGCGAAGAGCTGGCGGGCGCGGCGCAGCTCGTCCGCGGTGGGCCCACGATCCAGAAGCTCCGTCAGCGTATTGACCAGATCTTCATCCGAGCACGTCGCCCATTTCGACAGCTCGTCGAAGACGCGCTGGGCCATTTCGGCTGCGGCCGTCTTCGTGAAGGTGAGGCAGAGGATGCGGTCGGGCGCCGTTCCTGCAAGCAGCAGCTTCAGCACGCGCATCTTGAGCACGTGCGTCTTGCCGGCGCCTGCGTTGGCGCTGACCCAGGCCGAGGTATCCGGCTCCGAGGCGAGATGCTGGGCTCGCTTTGTCGTCGTCAAGGCGAGGTCCACGACGTTACTCATCGCCGCCTCCCTCCGCTTCGGCGCCGATCCACTCGCTCACGCGCGCAAGGTGCTTGTAGTCGTCGTAGCGGTAGTCGTAGGCCGGGCGGCGCACGGCGCGATATGGGGTGGACGGATTGTCGAACGTCGCGATCAGCCGCTCCAAACCTTTCCGCGTGGCTTCGATGATGGCTTCGACCTCCTGGTCGATTGTGACTTCGCTTCCCGGAGGCTCGCCGCCCGAAGCCGAGATGTAGCGGAGCTTGGCGACGCGCGTGTCCTGCACGTTGGCAAATCCGCCATTCGCGGCGATCAGCGCCTCCAGCGGCAACTGCGGAGCCAATCCCTCACGGGCCCGCTTGGCGAGGCGCTCGATGCTGTTCTTGCTGCCGGTCTTGTAGTCAGTGATGACAAGGCCGTCGGGGCAAACGTCCACCCGATCGGCCCGCGCCGTCAGCGTGAACGGGCCTGCAGGGCCGCTCAGTACGTATGAGCCGGAAACCTCGGCAAGGACGCGCGCGACGCCTTCGCGGCGGCTCGGCTCTGTACTGGCGAACCAGCGGGCGAAGCGTTCAAGCCGCGGCACCCAGAACGCCGCAATGCGCGGGTTGCCGGTGTACTCGGTCAGAATCCGGTCGGCCAACGCGAGGAGCGCGGCGGCTGCGTCCTCCGGCACCTGCTCGGGATGGTCCTTCGCGAAGCGGCGCAGGGCCTCATGCACGATTGCGCCGCGGAGGGCGGCACCCGGCTCGGCGCCGAGCAGAGGGAGCGGCTCCAGCCGCAGGATGTGCCGGGCGAAGATCCCATAGGGGTTCGTGATCCAACGCTCGACGTCGCTCACCGACAGGCGCCGCGGCCGCAGCTCCACGGCGGGGCAGGGCGACGGCGCAGTGATGCGCGGTACGGGATCCGTCAGCTCCTTCGCGCGTGCCCAGCCGAGCCATGGCCGATCCGGCGCGAGGGCATCCCGCAGCCCGAGGCCATCGAGCAGCGCCTTGATCCGCAGCAGCCACCGCGAGGGTACGGTCGGCGCGCCGTCCACCTTTTCGGCGCGCGTCAAATAGACGGTGGGGGCGCCGAGGAGCTGCGCGAAATCGTGGGCCTGATCGCCGATCCGCACTTCCGGTTGCGGCAATCCCAGCTCCCGGCGCATCGGCCGGTTGAGCCAGGGACCGGGGTCAGGGGTATGGGGCCAGGTCCCTTCGTTCAACCCGCCGAGGATAACGACATCGGGGCACTGCAACCGGGCTTCCAGCAATCCCCAGATGAACAGCCGCGGGTGCGCTGGCAATGACGTGCGTACATTCTCGTCTGCAACGAGGCTGCGATAGAAGTCCGGGTATTCCGTGGCGGTGATCTGCGGCGCGACGAGTGCCGGATCGAGTAGACTGGCGAGAAGAACCGATGCGGCTTCGCCGGCTTCACCCTGCCAAAGCGGTGAGCCGCTGCCATTTTCGTCCGGCAGTTGGGCCAAGGCTTCGGCAACGGCCACGTGAGCCTGCACAAATTTGGCGAGCGGTTGTGGTTCGGACCGGGCGCACAGATCCGTGAGCGGTTGGTAAGCTTGCCGCAGACGGCGGACGAGGTCGCGGGCGGCCTTCCAGTCGCTGTCCTTCAGCTGCATGACGGCTTGCTGACGCCGCGTCCGGCTGGCGACCTGCAGATCGGCCCGTTCGATCGCAGCTTCGATGCCGTCGAGGCCACGGCCGAAGTAATCAGTGCGGAACGCGATCAGCTCGAGCGCGCGGGCGGCGCGGCGCACCTCGCCAGCTGGTAGGTCGAGCCGTGTCAGTGGATGTTTGAGCACGGCCATGACGGCCGCCGGCTCGAAGCTCCGGCTTGCGGCATGGATGACTAGGTCGAGAAAGGCCCCAGGCACCGTCTTGCGGAACGGCCGCCCCGCCGAGTCGTCGATCGAAATCCCCCAGCTCTCCAGCCGGTTCGCAACGCGCCGGGCGAGCAGGCGATCTGGCGAGACGAGCGCGGCCGTGCGGCCCGGTTCTTCGAGCGTATGCCGCAGAATGAGCGCGATCACCTCGGCTTCATCCTGGGAGGTCGGCGCCTCGATCAGCGCGACCCCGTCGAGGGCTTCGCGGATGGCCGCGACATCCGCCTTGTCGATGAACTGGCTCCATAGATGAGTTGTGCTCGCCGGTCTCAGCGCTTCGCTGATCAGCGCCCCGCCAATGGATGCCCGCCTGTCGGGCTCAGACGCCGGAAGGACCCCGACGGACGATCGCGCGATGCCGAGCCGCGAGAGCAGGTCGGCGAGTCCGTATTGCGGATGCTCGGGATGCTCCCGGACGTGGGCCCAACCCGTCTCTTCCAGAGATTGGTCTAGGCCGGGCAGCACGACGGCTCCGTTTTCGAGCCCGAGAACCACTTGTATCAACTCGATGGTGGCCGGAATGCTGCGTGTAATTCCAGCAACGATGACAGGCCCCTCGGGCGGATCGGCAGCCAGACGCTGCGCCTCGGCGTGGATTAGCCGGTTGCGGCGCTCCATCGGTGAGATCAGGCCACGCTCGGCGAGGTGTGCCGGCCACCAATCGAGCACGATCTTCAGGAACTCGAGGGTTTTCTGCCAGTGCGCTGAGTGCTCCGCTGGCACCAGCCCGGCGAGTCCATCAAGGCTGACGTTTTCCGACTCGATCAAATCGAGGAGGCGGGAGAGCTCCTTCGCCAAGCTGGCAGCCTGTGCCGGGGTGAACGCGCCAGCGGCTCCATAGGGGCCGAGTGGATCGCCGGCTGTGCGCATCGCCTTTGCCCAACGGAGCACAAGCTCTGTCAGGACGAGCCGCCGCTCGACCTCACTGATGGCGGGCGGGATGCTCTCACCATCCCATGCAGCTTCGTGTGGTGCTCCGAGGCTCGCCAGGAGTGTCAGATCCTCATCGACGGCCGCGAGTGGCCTGATCTTCGGCAGCAGAATCGCACGCTGGCCGGATGCGGCGCGGAATGCCTCCGGTAAAGCGCGGGCTGCGCGCCGCGTCGGCAGCAGAATCGTGAAGCGAGGCAGGTCGAGCGGATCGGGGCGAGGGCCCCCATGCCGTGGCAGATCACCGGCCAGGACAGCGGATGCCAAGGCAGGGAGAAATGCCTGCCCCGGCGGCACTGTAAACACGCGTGCGGAAGAGGCTGCGTGGCGCAGCTTGGTTTCTGTGTCTATGCCTCTCTCATGCGGCGGCATAGCTGCCGTGGAAAAGCTGGTCGGCCTCAGCCAGCGCCGCGGGCGTGCCGACATGCAGCCATATCCCATCCAGGCGGATGCCATAGAGGCGGCGCTGTTCGATGGCCCGATCGAACAGGAGGTTGAGCGAGAAGGGGCCTTCCGGAGCGTTCGCGAACAAGCGCGGATGCACGATGCAGACGCCGGAGTAGACGAACGGCACCAGCTCGCGCTCAGGCCGCCGTTTCAGTAGCCCATCCGGGGACATCATGAAATCGCCCCGGCCCTCATAACCGATGCTCCCGGAAGCGAGCGCCAAGAGAAGCAGGGCGTCCATACGTCCCGGATCGAAGCTGCGTGCCAGTCTGATCAGGTTTGGTTGTACACCTTCGATCCAGGTGCTGTCGGAGTTGTGGATAAGAAAGGGCTCCTCGCCCAGCATGGGGAGCGCCTTGACCACACCGCCACCGGTGTCGAGCAACCCGTCACGCTCGTCCGAAATCAGGACGCGCGGCCGATCGCGTCCTTGCACGTGATCGATGATCTGATCAGCGTGGTGATGGACGTTAACCACGGCCTGTTCCGCCCCAGCATCGGCGATGCGATCGAGGACATGATCAATCAGCGGCTTTTGCTGCAAACGCACCAATGGCTTCGGCACAAGATCCGTTAGAGGACGCATGCGCGTCCCCAAGCCCGCAGCCAGCACCATCGCCGATTTCGGAAGCCAAGTCATAACACGTCACTCACCCGCTGCCGGTCACGCCTGATCCACGCCGGGCAATACGCGGTGCTCTGCGGGAAAGTTCAGGTCGTACCATGTCTTCAGTGGACCAAGTTCCGCGTGGGCAAGATCACGGTCTAGATAACGCCAGATACGAGGGATATGGCGCAAGTAGCCGTTCTTGCCGTCGCGTTGCGAAAGCCGGGCGAAAATACCGAGAACCTTGGTATTGCGCTGCGCACAGAGTGCCGCATAGGCAAAAGTGAAGTCGTCTCGATTGAAAGCTGGGTCACGGGCGGCGACTGCGCTGCAGTAATAATCGAATAGCTTCTGCTCGAGCGCTTCCGGCACGTCCACACGCGCGTCCTGCAGCAGGGAGGCGAGGTCGTAGGCCGGGTGGCCTTTAACGGCGTCCTGACAATCGAGAATGCCGACCCGCTGAAGGCCGGTCCTCTGCGGCAGCCACATCAGATTTGGTGAATGGAAATCCCGCAAAACCCAGGCGGTTGACGGCTGTTTCAAAATGGCATCGAAGACTGTGTTCCACAGCCGGATATATTCCGTTCTCACCGCATCATTTGGCGGCTTGCCGTAGAGAGCAGGCCAATACCAGTCGAGCAGCAGCTCGATTTCGATTTGAAGAGCAGCGCGGTCGAAACTGGGGAGTTTGTGAGTGTAGCCGTCGTCGAGGGTGATGACGTCCGGAGCGGGATGCCCACGCAAAAAGACGAGCACGTCGACAGCCGCCCGCCATAACTCTTCCTGATCAGCTGTCCCCTGCGCAACGGCATGGCCGAAGGCTTCGTCGCCGAAGTCCTCAACGAGGAGCAGGCCGGCATCGAAATCCTGCGCGATGACCTCCGGTGAGGACAGGCCTGCGGCCCTCAGTGCATTGGTGATTGCCGCCCACGGCCGCAGATCCTCTGCGAGGTGAGCAATGCGACTGTAGGGTTTGCCATCGCGGATCGGCGGTCCGTCCGGCTGGCGCGGCGCATCCATCAGGACAACGCTGCTGCCGTTGCGCACGATGCGGGCGAAGCGGCGAGCGGAAGCGTCACCTTGAAGATAGGAGAATTGCCCATCGGCCCAGCCGGTCTGGTGCAGAAACCGGTCGATCACCCTCAGTCGTTCGACCCGCGGCTGTGCAGTACCCAACCCTTCGATCTTGATATTCCGCTCCGAAGGATCGAGCGTGGGGTCCTCCTCGAAATGGATCTCGATCCGATCCTCCGGCAACAGCTCCTCGGCGCGATCGGGCCACTCGATCAGGGCTGCGCCTGTCGAGATCAGCTCTTCCAGTCCTAGCTCTCGCGCCTCGTCGGCGTTTCCCAGTCTGTACAAATCCAGGTGGGATACGGGAAAACGCGGCGTTGTATACGTCTGGACGAGGCTGAAGGTGGGGCTCGGAACCTCGGCCGTTTCATCCGACAGCAGAGCACGAATGAGAGCGCGAGCAAGCGTCGATTTGCCGGCACCGAGATCTCCTCGGAGTGCGATCACGTCCCCTGGCTTGAGCGCAAACGCGAGCAGCTCTGCCAGATGGCGAACATCAGACTCGCGCGCGCGAGCATATATCCAGGGCGCCGTCATGCGGCGAGAGGAAAAGCCGGGGTCGGGCAGATCGTCAAGCCCGAGCAGACATTGCTTCCGCAACCGTCAGCTTGGCCGCGACCTCCGGGAACCGAACAGTGACCCTTGTGCCACGGCCTGGCTCCGACTCGAGGCGCATCTCGCCGCCGTGCAGCTCGACGAGGTGACGCGAGATGGAAAGGCCGAGGCCGACGCCACGATGCTTCGAGCCAAAGCTTCGGCTCTCGAACCGCTCGAAAATACGGTTTTGCAGATCCCGGGGGATTCCGACACCTTGGTCCTCAACCGAGAACACAATTCCGCGGTCTTCCCGCCAGCAAGAGATCTTGATGGTATCGCCCGGCTTGGAGAAGCCGACCGCATTCGACAACAGATTGTAGATGATCTGACGGACGCGGCTTTCGTCCGCGATAAACGACACCGCGTCGTCGGCCACGGCGACATCGAGGGTCAGCCGTGCCCGGCTTGCGCGCTCCCGAATTCCCTGAATGGCGGACTTGAGCACATTGCGGACGTCGACCTGCGTAAGCTTCAACTCCATGGCGCCAGCCTCGATGGTGGCGAGGTCGAGAATGTCGTCGATGATCGAGAGCAGTGTCCTCGAAGAGCTGGAGATGTCGCTCAGGTATTCCCTTTGCTTCTCGTTGAGCGGGCCGGTCCTCGGGCTGGAGAGCAGCTCGGTGAAGCCGATGATGTTCGTCAGCGGCGTGCGCAGCTCGTAAGAAACATGGCTGATGAACTGGCTCTTCAGCCGGTCAGCCGCGACAAGCGCCTCGTTGCGCTCGGCGAGCGCCCGCTCGATGCGCTTTGAGGCGGTCACGTCGGCAAAGGTGATCAGAGTGGCACCATCGGGTAGCGGCGCCACGGTGAAGTCGATGACGCTGCCGTCGGGGCGCACCATCTGCCCCTCGATTTGCTCACGATGATCGGAGATGGAGGTCACCGCGCGGCTGATGCGGGCCCAAGTGCGCTGGTTGTCAAACCGCTCGCAGGCGTGGCGGATGATCTCGTCGATGTGGGGTTGGCCCTCGAGGACGGGGCTCGGCAGCTTCCAGATGGCCGCAAACGCCTGATTGCAAAGCTTCAGCCGACCATTTGTTGCGAAGACTGCGACGCCCTCCTTGAGGCTATCGAGCGTTTCCCGTTGCACGTTGATGAGAGCGTTGTACTGGCTTTCCAGGTCGAAGCGCTCTGTCACGTCGTCGAACAATTGGATAACGCCGCCGTCGGGCCTCTGCTCGGCCACAACGTGGAGCATCCGCCCGTTCGGCAGATGCCACCAATCCTCCAGCTCGGTTGTCGACTGATAGCAGGCGAGCAGCTTGGCCTTCCAGGCACGGTAGTCGACCGTTGCCGGAAGACGGGAGGTCTCGCGTAGGCGATCAAGGATGTCGCTGTCCGTGGGCCGCGTCTCGAGCCAATCGCGGTCGAGGTTCCACAGGCGCTGGTAGGCGACATTGAAGAAATTGAGCCGCCGATCAGGCCCAAAGATCGCGACCGCAGTGGCGACGCGGTCCAAGGTGCGATCGTAGGCGGCGATCTGCCGATCGAGCTCGCCCTGGGCGGTCTCGACGGCCGTAACGTCGATCGCGGCGGCGGCGGTCGTGTCTTCCAGCGGAACGAGGACGATATCGTGCGGCTTGCGCTCGCCGCCGATGATCAGCGGCATGCGTGTCGTCAGCGGCGCGCGTTTGGTCAGCTTACGCTCGAGCGCAGCGCGCTGGCGGGATTCCAGAAGCTCGATTTGCTTCTCGCGGACCTCGGCTTCGTCAGCCGCTTCCACCGCTGCCACGTAGGCCTTGTTCACCCATTCGATCCGTCCGTCGGGCCCCTTCAGCCAGACAGGCATGGGCAAGGCGTTGAGGAGGGCGCGGCTCGCCCGGATGTCGCGAGCCAGCTGGCGGTGCTGGTCGATGATCTTGATGAGATCGCGCTTGTAGCCGGCCACATCGCGCAGCCTTAGGACGGCACGAGCGCCGGAGGCACGGCCGTCCGCCTCGAGGTGCCCACCTGCGTTCGTCTTGAGCAGCAAGTTAAACGGCCGGCCATCGGCGAAAAGTCCGTCGAGGCCTGCTTTGAGCGCTTCGGCGGACTCGGTTTCGAGCCAAGAGCCGAACCGGGTCAGCTCCTTGTGATCGTCGGGAAGACCGGGGACAGAGGAGAGTGTATGTGCGACGACCCTGACAGGCTGATCCTGTTCCCAGAACACCAGGACTTGCGGCTCAGCCTTGATAATTGCTTCCGCCGTAGCAAGGTGACGGCGGAGGGCGGCCGCATCCGTTTCAGCACGCCAGATGGCGCGCCGCGCTCGCCGTAGCACATACCACACGAGTGTGATTCCGAGACCCGCGGTGCCGGCAGCGAAGGCGGCGAAGAGTAGCGGGCGGACACTCAGGCCGACGATGTCCGTCCCGCGCGTGTCGACGAGCCCCAGGGTTAGGACGATAACGCAAGCGAGACTGGCCAGCAGCAGCGCCAGCAGCTCCCGGCGAGTGGCATCTGTCCGGCTCTGGGGATCTGCCACGTGCATCGCGTTCCGTGCAAAACTCGGGGGCAGCGCCATCGGAACGCGGTACTAGGCGCCTGAACGGTCGTCCGCCGGAGTGGCGAATCACATCTCGATTATGAGCAGGATCACTTACGCTGGCCAGACCGCGGCGACACGGCACAATCGGAAAGCGAAAAATTGCCCGCCCCTCGTTGCAACCGTGTCGACGGTCAACGAAGGCGATCAGGGTGGTGACAGCCGCAGAGGTGGCCCGCTGGGAATTGCCGATTTGCCGAGGCCGTAGCAGAGACCTCAGTAGCGATAATGGTCCGGCTTGAACGGCCCTTCTGGTGAAACCCCGATGTACTCCGCTTGCTCCGGCGTCAGCTTCGTCAGCTTTGCGCCCACCTTTTCCAGGTGCAGCATGGCAACCTTCTCGTCGAGGTGCTTGGGCAGCGTGTAGACCTTGCGCTCATACTTGCCCGGATTGGTGAACAGCTCGATTTGAGCCAGCGTCTGGTTCGTGAACGACGCCGACATGACGAACGAGGGGTGACCCGTGGCGTTGCCAAGGTTCACGAGCCGGCCTTCCGAGAGAAGGATGATGCGCTTGCCGTCCGGGAACTCGATCTCATCGACCTGCGGCTTGATGTTTGTCCACTTGAAGTTCCGGAGCGCCGCGACCTGGATTTCGTTGTCGAAGTGCCCGATGTTGCAGACGATGGCCCGGTCCTTCATCGCCCGCATATGCTCGAGGGTGATGACGTCCCGATTACCGGTCGCGGTCACGAAGATGTCGGCCCGTGGAGCGGCATCCTCCATCGTCGTGACCTCGTAACCCTCCATGGCGGCCTGGAGCGCGCAGATCGGGTCGACCTCCGACACCATCACCCGGCACCCGGCATTCCTGAGGCTTGCCGCAGAACCCTTGCCGACGTCGCCAAAGCCGCAGACCATTGCCACCTTGCCGGCCATCATCACGTCGGTCCCACGGCGGATGCCGTCGACGAGGCTTTCGCGGCAGCCATAGAGGTTGTCGAACTTCGACTTGGTTACCGAGTCGTTGACGTTGATGGCAGGGAACAGCAGCGTGCCTTTCTTCTGCATCTCGTAGAGGCGGTGCACACCCGTCGTGGTCTCTTCCGTGACGCCGCGGATGTTGCGGGCCAACTCACTGAACCAGCCCTTCTTCTCCTGTAGCGTGCGCTTGATGAGCGCAAATAGGATCTCTTCCTCTTCGGAGCCGGGCTTGTCGAGGAAGGCCGTGTCACCGTTCTCGGCCCGATAGCCGAGGTGCACGAGCAGAGTGGCGTCACCGCCGTCGTCCAGGATCATGTTGGGAGTCCCGCCGTCGCCCCACTCCATGATCTTGCGCGTGTAGCTCCAGTAATCCTCGAGCGACTCGCCCTTGATGGCGAACACCGGCACGCCCGCCGCCGCAATGGCCGCCGCAGCATGATCCTGGGTCGAGTAAATGTTGCAGGAGGCCCAGCGAACATCGGCGCCGAGTGCGATGAGCGTCTCGATCAGCACCGCCGTCTGGATCGTCATGTGCAGCGAGCCAGCGATGCGGGCGCCCTTGAGCGGCTGCGAAGGGCCGAACTCCGCGCGAACCGCCATCAGGCCCGGCATTTCGCTTTCGGCGATGTCGATCTCCTTGCGCCCCCACTCGGCCAGACCGATGTCCTTGATGGCGTAGTCGGCTGCGATCGGCATCACTCGGCTCCTCGACTTCGGAATTCTTGCCTTAGGCGGCGGATTTACGGCGAACGCCGCGTCGTCTCCGCGGGCTCGTGCCCGGCCGTCTATACCGACCGGGAAACCGTTATGCAACGCCACATAAAGACATCATTATGTCTGCAAGTGCGACACGGGGCAGACCAGGAGCGGGCTCACCTCACGCTCCATCCACGCAATCCTCGCCGAAACCGTTTTCGACGAGGTCGATGAGCGCCTTGAGGGCTTGCGGGCCTTCCGGTCCTTCGGCCTTGAGGTGGAGCGTTGCGCCGGGGCCTGCCGCAAGCATCATCAGCCCCATGATGGACGTGCCGCCCACCGTGTTGCCGTCCCGAGTCACCGTGATCTTGGCATTGAACGATTCGGCGCACTTGACGAACTTCGCGGAGGCGCGTGCGTGCAACCCCTTTCGGTTGCGGATGGTCACGAAAGCGGAGGGTGTGCGACAGTCGCGGTCGGACATGTCTCTCACGGCTCGCCGGAAAGCACCTGTCTGGCCACGCTAATGTACTTGCGGCCAGCTTCCTTGGCGAGATCGACGGCCTTGGCGAGTGGCGTGTTGCTGCGAACGCTGGCGAGCCGGACTAGCATCGGCAGGTTCACGCCGGCGATGACCTCCACGTTGGCCTCGTCCAGAATCGAGATGGAGAGGTTGGACGGCGTGCCGCCGAACATGTCCGTGAGCAGTATCACACCCTCGCCGGTATCCAGCCTGCGTGCGGCGTCCAGGATCTCTTGCCGGCGCGCCTCGACGTCGTCATCAGGTCCGATAGATATCGTCTCGATCTGTTGCTGTGGCCCGACGACATGCTCCAGTGCGGCCCGGAACTCGCGGGCCAATTCGCCATGGGTGACGATCAAAAGTCCTATCATTGCTCTCGTGCAGTTCCGTGCTGGCTGGTGGCCATCCGTTGGCCAACCGGTCCGTGCATGTCCCTAGCAGGTAACTGGCGGTCCCGAGCCGCGACATGTTTGGCAACTGATCCAAGCATAGCAAGCGCTTTCACACCGTATGCCTACTGAGGGACGACTATGAACCACGACCGGCACCCGCAGACCCCTGCAGCGCCAGCAATAGCTTTAGTGGTGCGGATGCCTCGAAAGGAGCCAAAGCCAACCATCGAACTTGTACGCCCATAAGCTCGGCGACGGCCGCCGGATCAGGCAAGCGTTCGACCTCGTCCGGACGAACCAGATCGACCAGCAACTCGAGCTCTGCCTCGTCTTGGGCCGGTACGGCGACGATGCCAAGCCCGCGAACCTCCATCAGCCCCTTGATCGTCTCAGGACAGCTGAGGTGGATCTTATCGCCGCGAACCTCAGCGCGCACCTGATCGTCGGCAACGAGCAGCGCCTGTCCTGAAATGAGATCGGAAGCGGGCTGAGCGAGGCAGCGCAGGGCGAGGTCCGATTTTCCGGAGCCGGACTCACCGCGAATCAGCGCAGCGCGGCCTTTGAGCGCAATTGCAGTTCCGTGGACCAGCCTAGATTCGCCGACTGCCACGATGTCCAAAGCTCCTCGACTGCGATCCGCCGCCAGCCCAGGCCGGAAGACGCACGACGAAGCGGGCGCCCAACGGCGGATCATCCGGCCCGGCTCCCTCCGGCATGCGGTTCTCCGCCCAGATCTCACCGCCATGAGCCAGCACGATCTCGCGCGAGATCGATAGGCCGAGACCAGAATTGTTGCCCCGGCTGGCTTCAGGCGTCGGGCGGTAGGTGTAAAAGCGCCTGAAAATCTTCTCCAGGTTCTCGGGCGCAATGCCGGGACCGTCATCCTCCACGCGGATTTCGACCCAATCTCCGGACCTGCGGGCGCGCACCAGCACCATGCCGCCCTCAGGCGAGAACGAAATCGCGTTGTCCACGAGGTTAGTGATGACCTGCGACAGGCGGCCATCGTGTCCGTTCACAACCAACGCGTCCTCCGAGCACGACGGATCCGGCTCGAAGGCGATGCTCTTGCCACTGCCGCGAAGAATGTCGGAAAACGTTGAGACGATGCCGTCCAGCAACTTGCATAGCGCAACCGGCTCCATCTGCTGGAGTGCCAGCTCCGCGTCGAGTCTGGACGCGTTCGACACGTCGGTGATTAGGCGATTGAGCCTTTTCAATTCGCCTTGGATCTGACCGATAAGCTGCTGACGCTCCGCTTCGTCCCGGGCATACGCAAGTGCTTCAGCGGTCGAGCGAGCCGCCGTCAGCGGGTTCTTGAGCTCGTGCGCAACGTCCGCGGCGAACTTCTCACTTGCCTCAATCCGGCGGAACAAGGCAGTCGTCATGTTGCGGAAGGCCGTTGCCATCTGGCCGACCTCGTCGCTGCGGTTGCCGAAGCTGGGCAGGTCGTGCCGTGCAGAGATATTGCGGCTGACGTGCTCGGCCGCCTCGGACAAGCGCCGCATCGGCCCAGCGACTGTACGTGCCAGCAGCGTCGATGCGGCCAACGTGGCAACAAGCGCCATGAGACCGATCTTCAGGACGGTCCAACGCTCCTGACTCAGCGCCTCGTCGATCTCGCCGGGCCTGCTGGATAGCAGCAGAACCCCCTGCACCGTACGCGCTCGCTGGATTGGGGCAGCGACCGAGACGATCTGCTCGCCGTTCTCGTTGAGCAGCAGCATCGGCGTGGTCGTGCCGGTCATCGCCATCCGGACTTCCGGATAGAAGTTGCCGTTCGCGTTGCCGATCTCCTTGTAGACAGGGAGATCCGCGTTGAGCAGCCACTTGGTGAGTCGCGTCCAGAAGTTCTTCGTCTTGGGTCGCTCTTTGGGCTGCGGAGGTTTGGCGACGAGCCCGCGTGACAGGAGCTGCGCGGAGTCGGCGATCAGGGTGCCATCGCGGCTGTAGATACGAGCGCGGTTGTTCGTCGGTTGGACAAGCCGGCGCAGGATGGGGGCGACACGCTCGGGCCGAATCGAAAGCTGCAGTGCTGCGAAACCGTCATCGCGGAACGGGATCAGCGCATCCTCGGCTTCCGGCAGCCTGTCCGGGTCGAGCACGATCCGCTCCGTCTCGACCGTCGCGTTGGCGGCAATGGCCGCAGCGATAATTTCGCTCTGGGTTCTGAGACTTTCTCGCTTGGCGTCGATGAGCCAGACGTTGTGCTGGCTGAGGTAAAGGATGCCGCCAATGAGAATAAACAAGCCAAGAAGGTTGGAAACGAAGATGCGCCGCAGCAGGCTCCCCGTAACCAACCCTACGGCTCGGCTCCGCAGCAGTCGCACACCGACGGCCGCAAGCCATTCCCTGGCGGGGCTCGCCGCGCGGTGTACGCGCAGAAACCCCTCTTTCGCGGTCCGCCAAAGGTCAACGACCGGCCGGGACCGCTCAAGCTCTAACGCCATGAACCCCCCGGGGCTCAAACCTCCTTGAAGCGATAGCCTACACCATACAACGTTTCAATCACGTCGAATCCTTCGTCGACCTGCTTGAATTTCTTCCGCAGTCTCTTGATGTGGCTATCGATGGTGCGGTCATCGACGTAAACCTGATCGTCGTAAGCCGCATCCATCAGAGCGTCGCGGGTCTTGACCACGCCGGGCCGGGCCGCCAGTGCCTGCAGAATGAGGAACTCCGTCACGGTAAGTGTCACAGGCTTGCCGTCCCAATGGCAGGTATGGCGCTCGGGATCGAGCCGCAGCTTGCCCCGCTCCAAGACTCGTGAAGTCTCCGACTGGCCACCGCTGCCGTCCCTCGGTTGGAAGCGCCGCAGCACGGCCTTCACCCGCTCCACGACGAGCCGCTGCGAGAACGGCTTAGCGATGTAGTCATCGGCCCCCATTTTGAGGCCGAACAGCTCGTCGATCTCCTCGTCCTTGGAAGTCAGGAAGATGACCGGCATGTCCGACTGCTGGCGGATGCGACGCAGCAGCTCCATTCCATCCATGCGCGGCATCTTGATGTCGAAGATGCCGAGGTCGGCAGGTTCCTCGGTCAGGGCCTCGAGCGCGGATGCGCCGTCGGTGTATGTCCGCACCTTATAGCCCTCTGCCTCGAGGGCCATCCTGAGCGAGGTTAGAATGTTTCGCTCGTCGTCAACGAGAGCAATCGTACTTTTTTCTTTCATGGTCTCTTGCCCTGGACGGTCGTCGTGACCGGGCTCTATGACCCGTTCTTGTGCGAAATGTGGCGCGCTCGAATTACCGACAGCTTGTTAACCCTACGCCGAATAGGCCATCAGGCCCACCGAGACAACGTTTTGCCAACAACAATCTTGGGTTGTGCGGTGCAAGAAAATGAGTGGTTGCCATCCCCCGGCAGTTCGTCGCACCCGCAGTTGCAGAACTCTGTCGCGTTTAAGAGCGTTTGATCTTCTTGCTCGCAATTTCTCGTACGCTAGTTATAAAAGTCTCCGGTTGCCTTGGCAACAGAACCTGATAGCGCACCCTCTTTCCCCATATTCTCTCCACCTGACCTGATTGTATGCAAGGTCTTTCGGGTTCGCAGCGACTTCCCCTGAAACGTTGCTGTCACCAGGGTGCCATGGGTCGTCGTTCATGGCAGTTTTGTCTGGGACTTCAACTTCCAACAATACGCCAAGTCAGGTGACAATCGCTGATTGGCGCAACAATGTATACGGTGGCCCTTCACGGATTTCGCAGATTGTGTCCTATCTGACAGGGCCAAGTTGACGCGGCTTGAGGCGGTCTTGGGCGCGCCGGGTCCTGCGGCAAACTTTCCGTGAGGCGCGCGGAGCTGAAGCTGCGGTAGTTCTAATATCAGGTAGCTCGGAGGAGGTGTCCTGTGCCCCCTCCAACGGACGGTTGAAGGAAGATGACGAAGGCAGAGCTGTTTCCCCTGACGAGCGCGCGTACTGTTCACCACAACAACCACTACGTCGAGCTGATCGAGCAGGCGATCAGGCGGAGCGAAGGCCGGTTGGCAAACACTGGAGCGCTGGTCGTAGAGACGGGGGCACACACAGGCCGCTCTGCCCAGGACAAGTTCACAGTCCGCGACGAGCTGACGGACGGCACCATCTGGTGGGACAACAACAAGGCCATGAGCCGCGAGCACTTTGATGTGCTCCATCAGGACTTCATGGAGCACATCAAGGGCCGTGATCTCTTCGTGCAGGATTTATACGCCGGTGCCGATCCAGCAAGCCGGCTCAATGTGCGTGTGGTGTGCGAGTATGCATGGCACGCGCTTTTCATCCGGTATCTCTTGCGGCGGCCCGAGCTGAATGAGCTGACGAATTTCCAGCCCGGCTTAATGATCGTCGATCTGCCGAGCTTCCGCGCCGATCCCGCGCGCCACGGCTGCCGCACCGAGACGGTCATCGCAGTCGACCTCAGCCGCCGCTTGGTGCTGATCGGTGGCACCTCGTATGCCGGCGAGATGAAGAAGTCGGTGTTCTCGTTCCTGAACTACGTGCTGCCCGAGCAGGGCATCATGCCGATGCATTGCTCTGCCAATGTGGGACCGGCTGGGGACGCTGCGGTCTTCTTCGGCCTATCCGGCACTGGAAAAACGACGCTTTCGGCAGACCCCAAACGCACGCTCCTCGGTGACGATGAGCACGGCTGGTCGGAGAACGGGATCTTCAATTTCGAGGGCGGCTGCTACGCGAAGACCATTCGGCTGTCGGCCGAAGCCGAGCCCGAGATCTGGGCCGCCTCGAACCGCTTCGGTGCGCTGCTCGAGAACGTCGTGCTGAAACCCGGCACGGCTGAGCCAGACTTCGATGATGGGCGGCTGACCGAGAACACCCGCTCCGCATATCCCCTCGAGTTCATCTCCAATGCCAGCACCACCGGTATGGCCGGGCATCCCAAGAACATCGTGATGCTGGCTGCGGATGCCTTTGGCGTGCTGCCGCCGATCGCCAAGCTGACGCCGAGCCAGGCCCAGTATCACTTCCTTTCGGGCTATACGGCGAAGGTTGCCGGCACGGAGAAGGGCTTAGGCTCCGAGCCGCAGGCAACATTCTCAACCTGCTTCGGCGCCCCGTTCATGCCGCGCCATCCCAGCGTCTACGGCAATATGCTCAGCGAGCTGGTCGCAAAGCACGGCGTCGATTGCTGGCTCGTCAATACCGGTTGGACAGGCGGCAAGTTCGGCGTCGGGCACAGGATGCCGATCCAGGTGACCCGTGCGCTTCTCGATGCGGCCCTCTCGGGGACGCTCAAGGGCCAACCGATGCGGACCGATCCGATTTTCGGGTTCCAGGTTCCGACATCGCTGCCGGGTGTGGACAGCAAGATCCTGAACCCGCGCGAGACGTGGTCGGACCCCGCGGCCTACGACGAGCAGGCCAAGGCGCTCGTGGAGATGTTCAACAAGAACTTTGCCACCTTCGAGAGCCACGTCGACGCCGACGTCAAGGCGGCGGCACCAACACTGCGCCAAGCAGCCGAATAAAAGGCTTTCAAGAAGTCGCGTAATTTCCGAAGCCGGTGCCGCTCAGCAGGCGGTGCCGGCATTCTCGCTTAGAATGGGATCTGGCCTCTGCGCTGTGGTCGTCCGCGGCCGCTGCGTGCGTACCCGCCTTCTGGTGCGTAGCTTGTCGAGCTCCGAGGCCAGCTTCTCGAACTGATCCCGATCAGCAGGCGAAAGGGTCGAAAGGTAAGGCTTCCACAGCGTGCGCCATGCACGCCGGCGGGCGGCGGAGTTGACGACCTGCGCCGGCACGGGATGAAGCTCCTGGTTCCCGAGCCAATTGTAAGCGGCGCGCCAGATCTCTGGATGAGCCCGCTTGTTCTTGGGCCCACGGAGCTGGACGATGCTCGGCATCGTGGGCTCCACCGGATGCACCCCTATCTCGATGTCGGCCACAGGCGAGCCGTTCCGCCGGATGCTGAACACGTAGCTAACACCGGACTCCAGCTTCTCGGAGAAGGAGTCGAGACAGTTGTCCATGGTGTCGCTTTCGGCGATGAAGTCATCGATCGTGCGGAGCTCGACGAACTCGTAACCAAGCGCCGATCCTTCGCTGAGCCAGGGCTTTCGGCCGAGCGCACTCAATGTCAGGGCCAGCCGGATGCGCTTGCGCCACGCGGTGACCTCGTCGAACGCGCGCCGGGGGCTCATGTTGGGCGTCCATGGCCGCCTCAGCAGCTGCGCGCCGAGGGTCTCTGGGTGGCTCGCAAACCAGGCCCACGCTGCGACATAGGGAAGAGCGGGGTCCGTTATCAGTGGAGCATGAAACCGATCGTGCCGCGCCACCCACAGTGCGAATTCGGGACCGCAGATGCGATAGGCCTGGGTGACGCGCTCGAGCCACTTAGCGGAGATCGCCGGGACTGTCGGCAAGAGGTTCGCGATTCGCGCCGAGAATTTCGGATCGTCGGGAAGCGTCTCCAGCCGTTTGTTGAAGGCTTGGGGCGGCAACTTGCGCATCCACCAAGGTAGTCCCAAGGCATTGGCGGCTTCGCGGAGACGGGAGCCGGAGATCAAGTGGGCGACCGCAGCCCGGCGCGCTTCGGCCGTCCCATAGTTCGTGGCGAGCGCGAAGAGCAGGCCGGGGAAGGTCTCCGCAAGCTCCTCGAAACACGCCGCTTGGTTTGCGATCTCGTCGACCCTGCGGCGACACGAGAAATGGAACGATTGCAGGAGCTGTGAGCGGCGGAGCTGGGTGTTTTCCAAAGCCGGGGAGGTGCTATCCAACTTCTTCCGGCTGGTTATCGGACGCTTGCTTTGCATGAGAACTCGACCTCCTGCACGGCCTTTGTAGCCGCGCAAGATGGCGGAAGGCAGGAGAAACCGTGCTTCTTGCTGGCGGCTTTGCGTCCCTAAAGCGGCCAGTTGCGGCAATTGAATGGCAGGATGTGCAACTCGTCAAAGCTGCTATTCGGTGAAGGCAGTGCTGACTACTGAGCGCCCGAGCCGAACGGCAGCCGAATCTCGTGGCAAATCAGGACGTTGCTGCAAGCAGAGATCTTCGTAGGCCCTTCGCGTTCCTACTGCAGCTCGGCGAGGGCTTGAGAGAATCCCGCAAGGGAGATCGGAATGCCGATGCCCGCTTCCTCCGTCTGGAAGATGACGAAGATGGCCGTCTTGCCTGCCTTGAGCTGCTCGACGAGTTGGTCCTCGGCGATGACCTGTGCATAACAGGCGAAGGCATGGCAGCGCAGAAAAGGCGCATGCCCCACGTCCTTATCATCGATCTTGAGGCCGAGTCCCGGTGGCAGCAATACCCCCACGGGCGCGAACACCCGAAGCACGCGGGTGCCGTTGGAGAACTTCTGGAAATAGACCGTCAGGCCAACGTTGTTGCGGTCCTCGGCAGTCACGCTTTGCACGAGCGCGCATGTCTCGGATTTCGCGCCGGGTGGCGGAGCTTTGCACACCACCTGCCAGTCGCCGTGCTGCGCCTTGACGGTGCCATCCACCGGTTGTTGTGCGAAGGCGCTATTGGTGGGGAGAACCGTCACTGCTCCGACGAAACACAGCAACAAGGCTGATGCCGCACCGGCTCGAAGCCGTCTGCCGGCCTTGCCCGGCAATGATCTCGCGACACCCGCTTTCACTCGCGTTCTCCGAAGCTTCGGCGTGACCCTTTAAGCTCGACCAATTTACGAGCCCGACCACGTCCGGAAAGCCCCTGTTGCCGAGGATTTGGGCTAAAGTGGGACTTGCGGCGGGGCAGCGGTGATGTTGATCGACCACGACACATCTCTTCCGTCACGCCGGCCGATCTCTCTCGTCCGTCGCGCGTGCAAATGCCGCATAACCGGGCGCTTGAGACATTTGGGACCATTGTGTTCTGTCACGAGCTCGGTAGGTTGACGGTCGATTTATTCAAGCCAGGGCCTCCGCAATAGCATCGCGGGACGGTGGGAGCGACGGAATGGGCAATTCGAGCTGGGGCATCAGGACGCTGTATTCAATCCTGGCGTTTGCAATTCTGGGGGCCGCATCGGCGGCATGGGCGGGCACTGGCCAACCTTCGCCAGGGCAGCTCGGAATGCAGGGCGCCGTGACCGAGGTCGCGCGAGGCATTCACGACTTCCACAACCTCGTCAACACGATCATATTTGGCATCGCAGGCTTCGTCGGCATTTTGCTGCTGTACGTCCTTTTCAAGTTCAACGAAAAGGCCAATCCGACCCCGTCGCGGACAACTCACCACACGCTCTTGGAAGTGGTGTGGACCGTAGTTCCCATTCTCATCTTGATCGTTATTGCGGTCCCCTCCTTCAAGCTGCTCTATCTGCAGTACAGCTATCCGAAGCCCGACCTGACCATTAAGGCCATCGGCAATACGTGGTTCTGGGAGCACGAGTATCCGGACCACGATGTTCGGGTGACGTCGAACGTTCTTCGCGACGAGGACCTGTTGCGTGCCGAGCTCGGCCAGGAGGAGTTCAACCGGCGCTATGGCAACCTGACTGGCGTGCAGCTGTCCCGCCAGCTCTATAATGACGCCCAGCCCCTTTGGGCGAAGTTGGGTCAGCCTCGTCTGCTGGCTGTCGACAACGAAATCGCAGTTCCGGTCAACAAGGTCGTCCATGTGCTCGTCACGGCGAATGACGTGATCCACAACTGGACCATTCCTTCGTTCGGAACCAAGGTGGACGCTGTCCCCGGTCGCATTACGGCAACTTGGTTCAAGGCCGAGCAGCCCGGGGTGTATTACGGGCAGTGCTCTGAGCTTTGCGGCAAGGACCATGCCTTCATGCCGATCGCTGTCCGGGTTGTCAGCGAAGAGGCATTCAACCAGTGGGTTGAGGCTGCCAGGGCGAGAGATTGGGAGCGCGCGCGGACCATCCTTCATGCTGCTACCGAGCAGCCTGATGCGGCCCAGGTCGCAGCCGCCGGAAGCAATACTGCGCAGAACTGAGCCTGCATGGGCCGCTGCTCCGGCAGCGGCCACGGTTCAATGAATGGTTTGAGACACCGAGGGAATAGGTGACTGCAAATGGCTAGCACGGCTTCGGCAGCGCACGCTCACGACGATCACAGGCCTCACGGCCTCAAGCGTTGGCTGTTTTCGACCAACCACAAGGACATCGGTACGCTGTACCTGC